>Ga0315312_1000101_pt1 | contig 147329 bp, 171 predicted proteins | sample TDP7_MG_FD_203629 | JGI IMG/M metagenome (GOLD analysis project Ga0315312, IMG submission 203629) | Freshwater sediment microbial communities from Lake Towuti, South Sulawesi, Indonesia - TDP7 | ecosystem: Environmental > Aquatic > Freshwater > Lake > Sediment | place: Indonesia: South...
CGATCCCGTATCTGACCGCTAAGTTGGGAGCCAGGAAAAGAGAGGCTGGGGTCTGCCCACCGGTGTCAAAATAGAGCAGAAGGAAATTTGGCTGGAGCTATTGACCTTGGGGAATATAGTATGTTGTCTGAAGCTGAGGCTGCCATCGTCTCCACAGCGTCCCAAGAATCACTGCCGTAGCTATCAATAGTGGCATAATCTAGAGCCGTGGGGAAAGTGTAGGTGGTACCGTCTGACTTCAGACCAATATCTCCGGCATTCCAGCTATCACTACTGTCAACATCAACATAGACGGCTATCTCAGCCGCAGCGCCAAGATTGCCAGTGCTGTCTCCGTACTCGCCACTGGTGCCACCAGTGTTCGTGATCGCAGAAAACTCGATGTCTAGTTCGCCACCAAGGTTGCCGACATTGGTAAGAGTGCAGTTACCGTTACCGCTGTCCCCAGGAGCCACATTGGACACTGAAAACATGGTGACCACAGTATTGCCTCCGTTGATATTGAGGTCTAAGGTACCGGCAGTAAGGCTATTGTTAGTGCTCTGCTCGATATCACTAAAGTAAGCCCAGGTACCGCCGCCGACCATTGCTATCACCATTAGAGCCGCTATCATTAGACCAAATATCTTTTTCATTTTCTTCACCTCCTTTCATTTGAATTTTTGGACTCTGCCTTTTACCTTTCAGGTAACACCCATTCTCTCTTTCACACGGGCATCACCCCCTTTGTTGTTACTGTTCAATAGCTGTTAAGCGCCTCTTTTATGATGTCTTTGATAATGAAAGCTACGAGCAGTATTCCCGGAATGACAACCATCAAAAACCAACCGAGTTTGGTGCGTACAAAATTGGACAAGTAACCTAAATAAGGAATCTTAAATAGATGGACTCCGCTGACTTGGGATAGCGTGACTGGCCAGGAGTCAGGTTCTTCCAGGGCGTCGCCTTTGGTCACCAATGTATTACCATTGATTGAGAGCACCCTGTGCGTAACTAACTCTTTGCCCCGCTGATAGGTGACAACAACTCCCGGCTTCACTCCTGAACCTAATGGTCCTTCTGGAGGGCCGGTGACTACCATGTCACCCATGTTGATAGCTGGTTTCATGCTCTCGCTCCTGACCAGATACATGTTGTAGTCAGGTGAAAGGTGTGTAAACAACAGACTTGAAACAGCCGCCGCAAGTATTATCGAAATGAACCAACCAAAAGCTTTCACTACTTACACCGCCTCATTTGACAAATCACTAGCGCGTCTTGACTCCATTTCAATCTACTTCCTCTATCTACACTTGTAGACTTTATTAGCCGCAGCCTTCAATTTAGTTCCTTCACTCTTAGTAAATATTCTCCAACCTCTTCTATCCCTATGTTTTGCATCCGGAAATACCCCGTCCCTAATCCATCGCAACAAAGTATTTTTACTTATGCCAGCCATTTGACAGACTTCAGCAGTCCTATAGTAGGTTTCGCCATCAAATGTAATTGACATATTTCGCTTATCCTCGTTTATACTTTGGTATACTCAACAATACTATTCTTTATAGAAGGAATACATCCCCAAAATGGACTAATTTCAAGGAGTAATATAGTCCTAGTACGGCAGTACTATGCTTGGTTCTTTTTGGTTGATAGCACTTTCATTCTTGTTAATATGAACGCGAGGGTCCTAAGTCAAAGTGGAAAAGGCTGCTCGGTTAGTTTTGTCTCACCAGTGTATACACCGTTTTTGACAGTTTTTGGCGCTTATACAGAGATAATCTCATGGTTGCGGTCTGCAGAGAGGCACGGGTACTTATACTCAAGGACCTCATATCACCGGCACCACAATAACTATGGGCTCAATTATCTATATCCTCTAAGACATTCACAGTAGCAACAGGTTTCAGCTTTGCCACCGTTCAGAAGGCAGGCTTTCTCACTGGGGCGTACCATACCAACGACCGGTCAATGTCCGATACTACGACAAGCCCGCCTGCAGGGGAGAATACCTTTACAACGGTTCGCCTCAAAGCTGGAGACCAGATATCAATAACCTAGCGCATTACGCTGCAATGACGTTGGCTGTGACGGGCGGGTGAATCTATTTGCTTTGAGTATAGCGGATGCTCCTCCGAGATTGCTGTGCTATAATGTCCCGAGGCACGAATCTGAGCAAGGGTTATACTTGTGGACAGGCCTAAATACAAAGTTGTTTTTCAAGAAGGAGGTTAGATATCAATGATTAACCGGATTGCCATTTCCAAGCCTCAACCTTTCCCCTTGGTGCTAAAGTACAATGACATTCGCAGCTATGTTCTTACGGCTGTCTTCATCTCACTATCTGTATTAGTACCCTGGGTCTTTCACCAATTTCATTTAGCTGGTCCTAAGTTCTTGCCAATGCATATCTTCGTATTGGTAGCTGGGCTTATCTTCGGGTGGCAAGCCGGCTTAGTTGTTGGATTGCTTACACCTCTGGTTAGCTACGCCATCTCAGGAATGCCAGTCTTGAACATTTTGCCACAAGTAGTAGTTGAGCTTTCGGCTTATGGTCTGATAGCTGGCATATTACGGGAAAAGTTTAACCTAAGAATAGTATGGTCATTGCTTGGAGCCATGATAGGTGGACGCATTGCATTATTGCTGGGAATTCTCATAATAAGCTTCATTGCCGGTGAAAGTTATAGCCCGTTAGGTTTAGAGACAAGTCCTTTCTTGGCTTTCTGGTCAATAATCAAGCTGGGCTTGCCAGGCATAATTGTCCAACTGGTCTTTATCCCGGTAGCAATCTGGATAGCAGGAAAATTTATCTTAAGAACCCAGAAGAGTAGTCAAACCCCTTGATGCATAAGCATCTTTTCAGCGAATTCTTGATAAGCGGTGATACCCTTCAGGTATACGCGGGCAACAACTTAATCTTTGCCTCAAGTAAGGACAGACTATTGCCTTTACTTGAATATATCGAGGGGTTTGCACCTTATTACCAGGGGGTTGTAGTCTTCGACAAGATAATGGGGCGTGCTGCCGCTTTACTTTGCGTCAAAGCCAACTGCCAAAAAGTTTATAGTCCCTTAGGTAGCCAGCTCGCCATCAAGGTGTTAGACAAATACGGCATTAAACATCGTCTGACCAAGGTTGTGCCCTATATCCGGAAGCCTGACCAAGAAGATATGTGCCCCTTGGAGAAGTTATCCCTGGATAAAGAGCCAGAAGAATTCTATAAAGCCGTTAAAACCCTTACCTGTTAGCCCAAAATAACGACTTAGCCTTTAATCCCGGCAATATTTTTTGCCGCTTTTTTCTTTGCCTCTATATCGGTAGCCCGCCATAAGGCTAAACGGTGGGCTTCAGGGGAGCCACCACCATGAATATGAGAGGCGATGTCACCGCCGGAAAAACTGAGCTTCTCTATGAGGCGAAACATCCTGATTCTGTCTTCTACGGGGACATTGGCTGCACCCTTCAGGTATTTTTTGAGCAAATTGCCAATTTCCAGGTTCGTTAAGTCTTTTTCAGAAGGCATATCGCCTACAAGTCCACCGGCAATCTCTATCATGAGCCTTATGCAGTCCACGAAATCTTTACCTTCATAGAGCTTGGAGGTGTTGGCTAAAGAGGTATCAACGGCGTGCACTCCCGATTCCGTTTTCTTGGCTTCTACGGAAGCAGCCAGGCAACAGCCATACATGGTCTCAGTGGCTTTAATCATCTCAATTAGCTTGGCATTAACGTGAGAAGCACTGGCAATCCCGTTGTACTCAGCAGCAGTAGCGGCAGCGCCAATCATAACATCACCAATACCACTCTTACAGCCGCCGTGAGAGTGGCGGTGGTAATCAGCAAATAAATTCACTAACACTGAAGCAAACTCCCATTCACCGCACATAAAGACTCTATCCCAGGGTATAAAGACATCTTTGAAGATAGTCATAGGCACCACCTTGGTATAATAAATGTTACCCTTGTCCAGCCCTTCCAGTTGCCTGTCTTCCAAAGCCGCTCTGCCATAAACATGGATAATGCCTTCAGCATCAACCGGTGAGGCGAAAGAAACAGCATAATCTTTATCAGCCTCCTGCAATCTCCGCGTAGGACCAACGATTACCCAGTTGACACATAAGGAACCGGTCTGGTGCGCTTTAGCCCCACGAACGACAATCCCCTTGTCATTCTTCTCTACAATATGGACATGCATGTCAGGGTCGGGTTGTTGTGACGGTGACAAGCTTCTATCGCCTTTGACATCAGTGATACCGCTATGGACGGCAACATCGTTTTCCTGAACATATTTAAGGAATTTTACAAAATTGTCGTAGTAGTGAGTGCCATATTTCTTATCTATCTGGTAAGTAGTAATGAATGAGGCATTTATCATATCCAAGCCAGTACAGCGCACATAGCAACAACCGGTCTTGTTGCTGAGATACCTCATCATCTTGACCTTGGCAATTAAGTCTTCCTTACTCTCATAGAGTTTGGTAAAGCGGCTGACATCCTCATCTACTAATTTGGATTTCGCAACCAAAAATTCCCTACCTTCGGGGTCTTGAGCTAAGGAATAGGTCTCAGCCACCGCAGCACACTGACCTTTAATCAGAGGATGTTCGTAGGGAGTTTTTACCTTTTCTCCCATAATATAGGCAGTGGGACGCATTTCTTTCAGCGACTGGTAATATTGCTCCGCAGTTCTCAAGCCCATCTTTCCTTCTCCTTCCTTTTTGATAGCTTAAGAGGAGTACCCAAGACCAATTAGTAGAAGTATAACAAGCGGAATCTTAGCAGACAACTTTCAAGTTGGAGAACAACTTTGAGGAGCAAATTGCGGCGAAATAGGGGCTAAAGCTCAGTATGAAATGCCAGTTGTTGGGACTACCTTACGCCTGAGTCGGCATCGTAGTCTCTGCCTTTCCAGCGGATACCCCTACGAGTTATCCTTCTAAAGATGCCAGAGAGACCTACGGCTAACATAAAGGAAATTCCCAGGGGATGAAGCAAGGTGCTCACTACTGACTGCTGGAAATGTCTGTCCACCAGCCACCGCATCAAGAGAAGGGCTGCCACTGATAGGATTACAGGCAGGTAAAGCGTCTCCCCTACAGAACCAGATAATATGGACTCTGTTAACCACAGGAAAGGAACCAGCAGGAGGAAGAAAGCAGCCAGTATCAGAGCTATAAATGCTGGAAAGGAAAAAGTAGCTACTGAATACATCCATTTCAGAAAACCTTCCCATATATCATAAATTCTACGGTACATCCGGGTAGATACCACTGGAGATAAATCTAAGGCAGTTTGACGCATACCATGGCGGGTTATGGCAATCGCAAGAGCTACATCTTCCAAAATCTTAGATTTCACTCTTTCGTGACCGCCAGCCTCCCAATAAGCCTGTGTATTAAAAAACATAAATTGCCCAATCGCTATCGTAGTCCTCGGTTTACGACAACGGTGCAACAGCCAGAAAGGTACCCAGCATAAAAGTATGAAATAAAGTAAGGGTATAGCCACCTGTTCCGCAATAGAATCAGTCTGCTGCCGAGGAAATCCGGAGATAAGAGCACTTCCAGATTGTATTGCTGTCGAGAGAATAGCTCGCAGCATGTAGGGTTCGTGCGTAGTATCGGCGTCAGTAAAAAGGAGCCAGTCCCCCTTGGCTTTCAGGGCGAGCTGGTAGCAGGCAAAGCACTTCCCCGTCCACCCCAGTGGCAGCGGCTGACCCCTAATTAGCTTGACCCGATAATCTTTTGCCACCACGGACTCAACAACAGAGGCAGTGCCATCAGTCGAGTTATCGTCCAAGACCAGAATCTCAAGATTAGGATAATCTTGTCGACACAAAGATGCCAGGCAAGTACCTATATTGGCTTCTTCATTTCGAGCCGGGATGAGAATTGATACCAAAGGCGTGGTGTCGAGTGTGTAGTTACTGGTCGGTTTGCGAAGGCATCTAAGGTTAATGCTGAGATTTAACAACATTAAAAGGATTATGAGGGTAACTATTTCGTAGTAAATCACTACCTTACAACCCTACCATCGTCACTTTATTGACCAGAACTCGCCCAATCTTGCCTTTAGACTCGCTCTATGATACATTATTTTTAGGCACATAGCAATACGAGGTATAGTCAAATGGATCCAGCAGTTCAAGTAGTCACATTAGTGGTCGGTGGCTATCTTATAGGTAGTATTCCGAGTGCCTATTTATTCGCCCGCTGGCTTGGGGGGAAGAATCTGCTTGCCATAGGCACCGGCAGTGCTACCGCTACGGCTGCCTTCCTGCATGTTAGTAAATTAGCCGGAATCTTGGGTCTTTTAGGTGAAATTGTAAAGGGGCTGGCTTGCCTTTATGTGGGGCATGTGGTGGTGGGGGAGTTGTGGGGGTATCTCGCGATTCTCGTATCAGGCATCATTGGAGCTAACTGGAGCATTTGGCTAAAAGGAGGTGGCGGACGGGGGCAAACCATGTTGTTAGTGGGGATAGCTGCCTTATCACCATTAGCCCTTCCCTTTTTGGGGGTAGTCTTTGGTATCACCATGGCGATTACCCGAAGAATGTTCCTAAGCACTCAAGTCTTCAATATCTCCATTCCCGTAGTGCTTGGTCTGGTAAACAGGTCTTGGATATTCGCGGCTGCCGGTGCCGCTCTCACCATAGTCTTCTTGATTAAGCAACGAAGAGCAAACGACGACCTTGTTCAGTCAGGAAGACTGGGTACTTTTAGTCGCTAAGAAGCGCAGTAAACAGGAACTTTGGAGCAAATCCATCCAGAGGCATACTACTTAGCTATCCGTTGATGCCTAAGTCTCGCTTTGTTTGAGCCTTCTTGCCCACAGTCCCGGAGGGAAGAAACCTCTCGGGAAAAAGACTATGAGCACCACCGCTAACAGTGCCATGGCAATATCCAAATAAAGAGCCTGCCAGGTTGACAACGTACCGAATATTTCTTCCAGCTTGCCAAAGCAGTGAGGACACGTAGGGCATTCCAAACCTAATACCGTTAACAGCCATACATTATTAGCCATAAAGGTTAAACTCAACGGCAGGGACAAAACCGCCATCAGCTTTGGGTAGAAGCCAATAAATAGAAGTCCGCCAATAATGACTTCAAGTACAGGCACGCTAATACCAATAATATTAAGTACTGAATCAACTACATACGTACTCGAGCCAATATTGGTCAGCCATTCACCCACAAAACTCTGCACCACAAGGACGCCGGCAAATTCACTCTGAGCCAGCAACTTACCAATACCAGCAACCAGAAGAATCAGACTCAAAACCAGACCAGCACCAAAGCTGGTCCAATTCCTAACTCTAATAAACTTCTCCTTATCCATTTTAGACCCTCGCAATTTTCGGCAAATTATAGAGCATAACTTGCCAGAAAACAACCTCATTTCCTTTAAGTTTCTTCTGTGCTAAACTAAAGCACAGGGATACCATGAAGGTCGAAAATATAATTTTCCACGAATTGCCTGAACTTCGGCACCCCTACTTAATAGCGGCTTTTGCTGGTTGGCCTGATGCTGCCCAGACAGCCACCGGAGCTATCTCCTACCTAATAAAGAGGGTAAAGGCAAAAAGGTTTGCCAAACTGGAAAGTGAGGAATTCTATGTCTTCACCTCCCTCCGCACTGAAGTAAACATTGACCACGGCATACTGACTTCCTTGAAATTCCCCCCTAACAACTTCTTTTACTGCCGAGATGAAAGAAGCCAGCATGACTTAATAATATTCCGTGGTATAGAGCCTGACTTACACTGGCAGAAATTCAGCAACACCTTTTTGGATTTAGTTAAACAATTAGGAGTAATCCGAATTTATACTTTGGGCGGACTTTACGACCGGATCCCCCATACTCGTGAGCCGAAAGTAAGTGGTGCCGTATCCCAACCGGGACTGACCCATTTACTGGAGAGACATGCCGTTGAAACCATTAGCTATCATGGACCCAGCAGCGTTCACAGTGTCTTGCTGGCTGCCTGCAAAGACAGATTAATAGAGGCTCTTAGTCTATGGGGGCATGCCCCCTTTTATGTGAAGGCGGAAACCAACCCGGTTGTTTGTCTCAGTCTTCTCCAAAAGCTATTAGGATTACTTGAAATAGAAATAGACCTATCAGAATTGAGAGAGGCTGCCGATTCCCTACAAGAAGCCCTTGACCGCTTCCTAACAGAAAACGAAGAACTACGCCTTTATGTCCAGCAGTTAGAGGAACAGTACGACCTCGAAGGTGCTGCTCCCAGAGAACCTTTGGCAGGTGCTGATAAAGTCATAAGAGAAATAGAAGACTTTCTAAAGAAAGAGCGTCATGGAGGAGATGCTTCCTCCAACTTCCCGTTGTAAGAAATATACCAAAGGCGCCTGAAACGGGTCTTTGATAATTTAGGCGAATATCTCTAAAATATAAAAGCAAGAAATAGCGACTAACAGAGGGTGATGAGGTGGTAAAGAAGTATTCCGTTTGTGAAACTTGCGGTAAGGAAGTAGCCTATACTGAGTGTTCAGAGGTTGAAACTCTCCCTGAAGACCCGAAATGTGCCGTCCTTCAGGGCTGGCTTACCGTTTCCCAGTGGCAGGGGCTTGAAGATATTGACCGCCATGACTTTTGTTCTTTCACCTGTCTTCAGAAATGGGTGAACAAGAAAGTCCCCAAAATACCTAAAGCTTTCCTCAAAGCTTTTGAAAGTGAGCCTAAGTAGTAATCTGCCCCCATATCCCTCCCTGATACAGACCTACTAACCTCACCGGGAGTAGCTTGTTAGTCAAAGGCTCCTGACTTTGAGTAAATACCCGAAGGTAGTTGCCGGTCAGTCCTGAATAGATACTAGTCCCCGTCGTTACTTCTTTTTCCCAGAGGACTTCTAAATCTCGACCCAAGAACTGCTCCTGAAACTTACGGGAACTCTGATGAGCTAACTTCAGCATCTTCTCAGAGCGCTCTACCTTTGCCACCTCTGTTACTGGCTGTGGCAGTCTCGCCGCTAATGTGCCGGGGCGGGGGGAATAAGGGAAAACATGAATCCGAGCAAAACCCATCTCTTCACAAAAACGGTAAGTCTTGTCAAAATCATCTTCAGTTTCACTGGGGAAGCCAACCATAGCATCCGTGCTGATAGCAGCCTCAGGTACCATTTCCCGGATTAAAGCTACAGCTTGCCGATAGCTACTTACAGAATAGCGACGCCTCATCCGCTCCAGGACACGGTCGCTGCCACTTTGAAGGGCTAAATGGAAATGACCACACAAGCGCCGGTCTTCCCACAGAGAAAGAAGTTCAGCAGAAACTTCATCAGGCTGGAGAGAGGAAAGGCGGAGCCTCTCCACATTAGTCTCTCTCAGAATAGTTTTTATTAACTCTTTCAGACTAATACCGTCATATCGGTAACAGCCAATCTTAGTGCCGGTGAGGACAACTTCCCGATAACCAGCTTCAACCCTCTGCCTAACCTCGTTGATTATATCCTGAGGTGGCAGGGAATATTCCTGAGCCCGGACTCGAGGGACAATGCAATAGGCACAAAGGTCATTACAGCCATCCTGGACTTTTACCACTGCCCTTACCCGACCATCATTCCCAGACAAGTTGCCACCGACTGAGACGGACCTCGGTGTCTCCTTGGTTCTTATCAATTCTAAAAGCCCCGCTTTTTCCTGGTTGCCCATAATCAGGTCAACAACCCCTAACTGCTCTATTTCATTAGGTGCTCGTTCTGCATAGCAGCCGGTAGCTATAATTAGAGCTTTAGGATTTTCCCGCCGCATCAGCCTCAGCCACCGCCTTGCCTTACGGTCAGCAATATGGGTTACTGTACAGGTGTTTAGGATACAAATATCAGCCTTATTTCCACCTGTAACCTGATAGCCGGCTTGAGACAATTGCCGAGATAGTGTCTCACTTTCCGCCTGATTAAGTTTACACCCCAGAGTATGAAGGGCTGCTGTGACCCTATGTTTTATTTTGTTATCCATCCTTTGGCAAATTATAATCGGGCATTACTACTAAGGTCAATTAGACAGCCCCAGGCTAACCAGCCCGTTGCCAAACTGCTATAATTTAGACTTACGATGGAAGAGACCAAACCCATAATCGCCGTGCGTATCACCTCCCAAGGTGAAACCCAAAAAGAAGAATCAGTTGTCCGGGAAGTCCCCTTTACCATCATCCTTAATGGTAAGGAGTTGGTCACTCTGTTCTGCACTCCCTCTGGCTTGACTCATTTGGCGTCTGGTTTCTTAGCTTCTGAGGGACTGCTCAAGAAAAGTGAAGATATAAAGGAGATGGTTCTGAACGAGAAAGCCTGGTATATCCAGATAAGTGTGGACGAAAGTAACATTGACCGGGAAGCTTTTTCTTCTCGAAGACTGATAACCTCTGGTTGTGCTGGGGCAGCTTCCTTCTATCGGAGTACCGATGCCCGGCTGGCAGCCCCCACAGACTCACCTCTCCAGATTTCCCGAGACCAGGTCTTCAGCCTGATGAAGGAATTCCAGCAGAAGTCTTCTCTTTTCCGTAAGACCGGCGGCGTTCATTCCTGTGCTTTAGGCACTACTAAAGAAATTCAAGTCTTCGCTGAGGACATCGGTCGGCATAACGCCGTGGATAAAGTTTTCGGGGAATGCTTGTTAAAAGACATCTCCACCATAGATAAAGTCCTGCTTACCAGTGGACGGGTGTCCTCAGAGATTCTCCTCAAAGTAGCCAAGCGTCAGGTACCCATTATCATCTCACCCGCCGCTCCCACTGACTTAGCCATAGACTTAGCCCAAAAATTGAACCTGACTGTTGTTGGCTTTGTCCGTGGTAAAAGAATGAATGTTTATTCGGCTGTAGAACGGGTAGTCTGATTCAATCAAAACCTGAAAGAAACGATGGTTTAGTCCCCTCAGTAGCTGGCGTACGCAGAGGATTGACGCCGAGAATAATGAGTATTACAATGCGAACTATAACTTCTGGATAGGGGGAGCCATGGCAGTAAAGATTGTTACCGATAGCACTTCTGATTTGACACCTGAAATAGCCAACACACTGGGAATCACCATAATACCACTATATGTCCACTTCGGCACCGAAACCTATCGCGATGGTGTTAACCTGACCACAGAGGAGTTCTATAGAAAACTGGTGCAGGCTCAGAACTTGCCGACCACTTCAGCACCAAGTCCGGGGGAGCTTGTGGAGATTTTCGATAAACTGGCAAAGGAGACGGACGAAATCCTGACCATCGTCATTTCTTCCAAGCTCAGCGCTACTTACGAGTCAGCTATCAGGGCTAAGGAACTGAGGCAAAGCAAAGCCAGACTGGAGATAATCGACTCCCTGTCAACGACTACAGCTTTAGGACTAATCGCTATCTCTGCGGCTAAGGCAGCTAAAGCTGGAGCCAGACTCGATGAAGTAATGGAGGTAGCCCGCAGCAGTATGCGCCGAATTGATATCCGCATGGCTTTTGATACATTGGAGTATTTGAGGAAGGGGGGACGGATCGGCGCTGCCCAAGCATTTCTGGGCTCCATGTTAAAAATGAACCCCATTCTTACCGTGAAGGATGGTATCGTAACCGGAGTTACCAGGGTCCGCTCCCGAGCCAAGGCGATTGATTGCCTATGTGACTTCGCCCTGGGCTTTCCTGACATTGAAGAAATTGCTGTGGAGGATGCCACTACACCGGATGAACTTGACATACTGATAGAGCGGATAAGCTCCAAAATCCCAAGGGAGCGCATCTACCGCATGAAAGTGAGCCCCGTCATCGGTGTTCATGTTGGTCCTCATGTCTTGGGGATAAGCGTGCTGCCTAAAGGTTGAACCACTCACCTGACCAGTAAAAAACGCGTCAGAATAAATCAGCCCGGCTTTTCCATCAGCACCGAAAGAAAGTAATGTCTGATACCGTTTACTTCACGTGTAAGTTCCCTGATGTAATGAATCTTGAACCAATGGGAGAAATAGTGCCGGATGTCCTTTGAGGAAAAGGAATACGGCGGTCCGTACCCCCGGTGGTTTTTACTGCTAAAACATAGAAGCTGGTACTTGCCCGATGGCTTAAGGACTCGGTGGATGCCCGAGATGTAAGCTTTTCGGTCTTGCGATGAAATACTATGGAAGCAGCCACGGTCAAAGACCAGAACAAACATGCTGTCTGGATAAGGAAGCCCGATGGCATCGCCTGTCACCAGTTTACAGCTCACCCCTTCTCTGGCTGTTTTCGCCTGGGCGTAACCGATAGCGGTCGGCGAGATGTCAATCCCATAGCAGGTAAAACCTTTCTTCGCCAGGTAGACAGCGTTGCTACCCGACCCACAGCATATGTCCAGGACAGCCCCTCTCTCCACCACCCCCGACTCAATTAAGGCTACCAGTTCCGCCGATGGCTTGCCTTCCTCCCAAGGCAACCCCTCCAGAGGATTTTCCTGATAAATACGCTCCCAGTGACGCTTAGTTTCCTCAGTCTTTTTGGGCATTTCCTCTTTACAAATAGACATTATAACCAGGAAAGGGGCAAAATGTCATTGACACTCTTGTAAGTAAGCCTTGACAAACCCCACAGATTGTGTTAGTAATAGCATATAGCACATGTTGTTGTGCCTCTTATGTGTCAGTCTGACATAGTGAGGAGTAGCAAGTAGCAAAGAAAGCGAAAAAGGCTGCCAAGAAGAAGCAGGGGCTAAACCTACCCCCACTAAACTTGTCTCGCCTAAATCTACTTTAGGAGGTGCAAAAGAGTGCTAAAAGTTAAAACATATAATGTGCCGGTCTGGCATGAGAGAGTTAAAGCGTGGGACGCAGAGCGATTACGATTCTCATCGGCTCTGTCCTCGGCATTGCGCACTACTACATTGTCCGAGTCCTCTTGGGCAACCTGTGTGGCAATACGACCACATGGAGCGCTATAGAGGTAACTCTGTACTGTACCATCTTCCCCGTTTCGGGGATTATTTCAATCATCCTTTTGGTATTTGAGAACATCACCCCGATGGCAAGCTGATGAGCCATATAGAGGGGGTAGCCTCCAAAACTTGGGGTTATCCCCTCTCCTACTATTTAGTATCAAAAATATGGTCAATTACCCGCCTTTAAGAGCAAAATCCAGCAAAATCATACCCAACAAGTCCACGTGAAAAGAACAGGGCGGTTGGTTCCTTTAGCTTGCGGGTAACTGGAATTTGTGATATAAAGTCGGAAAATCCGGTCTGTTCAAATGAAGCAAGCATAAGAGATGAGCGTTTATGAGACAATCTTCAAGCGTCGCTCCATAAGGCGCTTCAAGAATAAGAAAATCCCGAATCAAATACTGGAGAAGTGCGTTAATGCCGCCCACTTAGCCCCCTCCGCCAGTAATCTTCAGCCCTGGGAATTCATCATCGTGGACAGAGAAGACCTGCTCTACAAAGTGTTTGACGCTCTGGCATGGGGAGGTTACACCAAAACTGAAGAAATCCTATCGGCAAACGAGGAAGCCAAAGCCTATATTGTCATCCTCATCAATGAAAATATAGGCTCTAAGCGTTCTGAATATGATGTCGGTATAGCTGCAGGATACATAACCTTAGTTGCCTTAGAGCATGGTATCGGCAGTTGTTGCTTTGCCACTATTAACCATAGAGAGCTAAGGCAAATATTGAACATTCCTGATACTCACAAGATTGCCATGGTAGTAGCTCTGGGTTATCCTAATGAAAGCCCGGTTGCCGAGGAATTTACTGGTACCACCGACTACCGGAGGGATGGACAAGGTACCTTGCATGTGCCAAAAAGAAAATTAGCTGACATCTTGCATAAGAATGGCTATGGACAGTAATCAATTTAGAGAGGAAAAAAGATTATGAGCAACCGTGTTGTTATTACTGGAATGGGGGCAGTCAGTCCCCTCGGGCTCACCGTTTCTGAGACGTGGGAGGGGCTGATTTCAGGTAAGTCAGGAGTGGACTACATTACTCTATTTGATGCCGCAGCTCTTAATACCAAGTTTGCTGCTGAGGTGAAAGGTTTTGACCCTGCGAACTATGTTGACCGCAAAGAAGCTCGCCGCATGGACCGCTTTACCCAGTTTGCCCTGGTAGCTACCCTTCAAGCCTTAGAGCAAGCCAGACTCAAGATTGACCAAGAAAACGAGGATGACATTGGTGTCCTCTTTGGCAGCGGCATCGGCGGCTTAATGACCATGTTTGACCAGATTAAGATTTTACTGGAAAAAGGTCCAGACAGGGTCAGCCCCTTTACGGCACCAATGATGATTAGCGATGCCGCTCCAGGGCAGGTCTCCATAATCGTAGGAGCCAAGGGTCCCAATTTTACCGCTACCTCAGCCTGCTCCAGCGGCTCGGATGCTATCGGCGAAGCCTACGAAATCATAAAACGCGGTGACGCTAAGGCGATGATTGCTGGTGGCGCTGAAGCGGTAATTAACCCCTTTGCCATAGCTGCTTTTAATGCCGCTCGGGCTCTTTCCACCAGAAATGACGCCCCACAACAAGCCTCCCGTCCCTTTGATAGCCAAAGAGACGGCTTCGTTATCGGCGAAGGCGCCGCCACTTTCATTTTAGAAGACCTCTCTTTTGCCTTAGAAAGAGGTGCCCCTATCTTAGGAGAAGTCATCGGCTACGGAGCCACTAGCGATGCTTACCACATTACCCAGCCTGACGAGAATGGCGATGGGGCAGCCAGAGCTATGAGCCGAGCTTTAAAGAAAGCCAACCTCAAACCTACCGAAATTGATTACATTAACGCTCATGGAACCTCAACCCCACTGAACGATAAAACAGAAACTTTAGCTATCAAGACAATATTTGGTGGACACGCTTACCGTATACCTATCAGCTCAACCAAGTCCATGCTCGGACACTTACTGGGCGCTGCCGGGGCTATCGAAAGCGTAGTTTGTCTCCTCACCATCAACCACGGGATAATCCCACCCACGATAAACTTGACTAACCCTGACCCTGAATGTGACTTGGACTATGTGCCTAATGTAGCTCGCCGAGCTGGAGTCAATATAGCTATGACTAACTCCTTCGGCTTTGGTGGGCACAACTCCGTCTTGATTTTCCGACGCTACACTGAGGCACGGGGGTGAGCCGAACCCACTGGAAATTACTACCACCTCTCCCGGCAGAACAAATCACCACTGCCGGCATCCATCCTTTAGTCCTGCAACTCCTCCATAACCGTGGTGTTACCCAAGCTTCTCAGTTTGAGTCATTCCTCAGAGCTGATAAAGTTTTGCAGGGTGACCCATTCCTGCTCCCCGATATGCCCCAAGCTGTAGGGAGGATTTACCGTGCTTTGCTCTCCGGAGAGAAGATAGCCATTTATGGTGACTTCGATGCTGATGGAATCAGTGCCACAGCTCTCCTTGTCCAGGGGCTATCAGCCTTAGGTGGAAGGGTTATCCCCTATATACCCCACCGTCTTCAGGAAGGCTATGGCTTGAAGGTGGCAGCTCTGGAAAAACTCCGCAAGCGGGGTGTTACCTTGGTAATTACCGTCGATTGTGGCATAACCGCAGCGAGTGAAGTAAAAGAAGCCCGGAAAATAGGGCTGGACATTATTATTACTGACCACCACCTGCCTACTACTTCTCTGCCTTCAGCCATAGCCGTAATTGACCCAAAGCGGACTGATTCCATCTACCCCTCCCCCGAACTTGCTGGTGTTGGCGTTGCTTTTAAGCTCCTTCAAGCCCTTCTGTGGCGTGGGGGTCGAGAAGCAATGTTAACTGATTTTTTAGATTTAGTAGCTCTGGGGACAGTAACGGATATGGCTCCTCTCATCGGCGAAAATCGCTATCTGGTAAAGTCAGGTCTGAAAGTCCTCAACACCACCAGCCGCCTCGGGATTATGGAAATGATAGGCTGTGCCGGACTTGAGCCCGGCAACATAGAGACAAACACCATCTCCTGGATTTTGGGACCCCGCCTCAATGCTGCCGGCAGGATTGACCATGCTATTACTGGCTACCGATTGTTAGTGACTCACCTGCCTGAGGAAGCTCACCGACTCGCATTGGAATTAGAGGAGAAAAACATTCAGCGGCAACAAATGACTAACGAGGTCTTCCAGGAAGTCAAAGAAAATTTAATCACTACCGGAACAGAGTTACCCTTACTTATTGCCAAAGGTGAAAGCTACCCGCCTGGGGTTATTGGTATTGTTGCTGGTAAGCTCTCAGAAGAGTTCTACCGTCCAGTAGTTTTAGTCAAGCTTGGTCAGGAAGTATGCCGGGGAAGTGCTCGCAGCATTCCAGAGTTTGACCTCATCACCGCCCTCAAGGAATGCAGCGACCTCCTGTCGCGTTTCGGGGGACATTCTATGGCTGCCGGTTTCGCCTTGCCATTACAGAATTTGAGCCTTTTCGAGCAGCGACTGCTGGACTTAGCCACACAAGAGTTGTCCGGTGTCGACCTTCGCCCTCACTTGCTCATTGATGCCGAGGTACCCCTTTCCGTGTTTGCTGGAGATGTTTTCCAGTCTATACAACAACTGGCGCCTTTCGGCTGCGGCAATCAAGTGCCTACTTTCCTCAGCCGAAATGTCAAGACAGTAGAGGTTCGAAATTTAGGTAATCAAGAGGAGCATCTTTGGCTCAAGCTGAGACAGGGAGATGCCACCTGGCAAGCTATCGGCTTCAAATTAGGCAGCTTGGCGCCTCAGATTAGCTCTTATCTGGACATTGTCTATAACTTAGAAGTAGACCGCTGGAATGGTGAGGAGGTGCTCCGCCTCAATCTCCTCGACCTGGCGCCTTCACCTTAGCCTCTTGGGAAGAGCTTGGAGCCGAGACAGCTCGTCGTCGCATTCTGATAATCAGCCAAGGCACCGTGACCACTAAAATAGCCAGCCCAATAATTTGGGCTTGTTGGAACCCGAACAGAAAAGGCTCCCCTTCCCGTAAGAACCTAATGCTAAAGTCACCAAGAGCATATAGCGCAAGATAAAGAAGGAAAAGAGAGCCCACGGGCTTGAGTCGCTTGCGCAGTTGCCACAGTATGGTAAAAACAACCAAATTCCACAAAAATAGATAGATTTGGGTGGGGTGGATAGCAATGTGTAAAGGAGCATAGCTATCAGGGCTGGTATAAATGACCGACCAAGGCAAGTTAGTCGGCAGCCCATAGCAGCAACCATTTAAGATGCAGCCAACCCTGCCTATAGCCTGTCCCACGACAGCACCAGGGGAAATAATATCCCCCAGTTGCCAAAAAGAAAGTTTCCTTACCCAACAATAGATGATTACAGCTAAGAGAACACCCAAGATGGCTCCGTAGATAGTCAATCCCTCAAAAGCGATAATCTGACGGGGGTGAGCCATATAATAGTCCCACTGGTCAATGATGTGAATGAGTCGAGATACTACCAGCCCGGAAACAACTGCCCATATAGCTAAAGAATAGATAACCTCTGTGGAAATGCCAACTCTTTTAGCCTCTCTTGAAGCTATCAGGACAATGCCTATGATAGCCAGAACCACCATAATCCCATACCAGTGCAATTCAAAACCGCCTATACTAAAGGCAATGGGGCTAATTCCAATGGTAATCATCAGTCTCCTTTAGTTAAGCAAAAATTGCCTCAACGAAGGTCTCAGGATCAAAGGGCACCATATCCTCCAGCCCTTCTCCGGTGCCAATATAGGTTATGGGTATCTTCAGCTCATCACAGATAGCTAAAACGATGCCACCTTTGGCGGTGCCGTCCAGTTTAGCCAAGAAAATTCCAGATATACCCACAGCTTCGGTAAAGTATTTAGCCTGAGCCAGCCCATTCTGCCCCGTAGTAGCATCAATCACCAGTAACACTTCTTCATAATAGTTAGAGGTGCTCCGGGCAATTACCCGCTTTATCTTTTTAAGCTCTTCCATAAGGCTAAATTTGGTATGGAGGCGACCGGCAGTGTCCACAATAACTACCGGGACTTGCCGAGCCTGAGCAGCTTGGAGAGCATCAAAGACCACGGCTCCCGGGTCACCACCAGGTTTATGAGCGATGACTTCGGCGCCAGCTCGCTCTCCCCAGCGCTTCAGTTGGTCAATGGCAGCAGCTCGAAAAGTATCAGCAGCCGCTAAGATAGCCTGCTTCCCTTCTTTTTTAAAGTCATAAGCCAATTTGGCAATACTGGTGGTCTTCCCCGAACCGTTGACCCCCACCACCAAAATTACATACATCCCCTCTCCAAGAGTAGCCAGTTTTCTTTCACTGTCAAGAGTCAACATCTTAACCATTTCTCTTTTCAAAGCCAGCCGGACTTCAGAGCCCTGAGTTAGCTTTTCTGCCTTCGCTTTCTGCCTGACTTCTTGAATGAGTTTCTGCGTCGTGCTCACCCCGACATCAGCCAATATCAGTAATTCTTCTAACTCCTGCCAGAATTCCTCCACTACTATGTCACGGTCAAAGAGACGGGCAATCTTACTAAACCAAGTCTCACGGCTTTTCTTTATTCCTTGTTCAGTTTTCAGGAGAGTCATCTTCATTTCGCCAAATTCGTTCCCAGTTTCAACCATCGCCGTTTTGGAGAGAAGAGAAAACAAAGACAAAAGATGAACGTGGCTACTAAAACAATAGTCGCCCCAGAGGCTAAGTCTAAAAAGTAAGAGAGGAAAAGTCCAGCAACACCGGAGACAACACCGAAGAGAATAGACACCAGCATCATAGCTCCAAAACGTCTTGTAACCTGATAAGCTGCCGCTGCTGGAATAACTAAAAGTGCCGAAACGAGAATGATACCTACAATTTTAATGGAAATAATAATCGTCAAGGCTATCAGGCTCAACAGTAAATAATAAAGGGTGGTGACCGGCAGACCACTGACTTTAGCTATCTCTTCATCAAAGCTCAAGAAAAGAAGCTCTTTAAAGAATAAAAGTATTATCCCTATTACTCCCAGGCTCAAGCCAAGGATCAACCAGAGGTCATAGTTAGAAACGGAAAGTATGGAACCAAAGAGATAACCAAAAAGGTCAACGTTATAACCGCGACTCAGACCGATAAAGAGGACTCCGAGAGCCATGGCACTGGCAAAGAAAATGCCTATAGCTGTGTCCTCTGATATTCTTCCCCGCTTACTCACCCAACCAATAGCCAAGGCAGTAGCCAAACAAAAAGGGACAGCCACCATCACTGGATTTAACCCAAAGAAAAAGCCCAGAGCTACTCCACCAAAAGCGGAGTGGGAAATGCCAGCACCAATGAAAGCCATCTTCTTTAAAACTATATAGACGCCAACCACAGCACAGACACCTCCCACCAGAACCGCCGTAATCAAAGCCCGTTGCATAAAAATATAGTCTAAAATATCCACGAACTCCCGACCCTCCGATTATTCATGCTCTTTCACCACCCGGTGAGGTATTCGACCGTGAGCTAATAACTCAACTTCACAGCCGTAGACTTTTTCCAAGCTGCCACTGGCGAAAACTTCTGCTGGAGGAGCATGGATATAAAGGCTCTGGTTTAGACAAGCTATTTTTTCTACATAGCTGGAGATAACAGTCAAATCGTGAGACACCATAACCACGGTCAGTCCCAGCTCTCTTTTAAGTTCCCAAAGGAATTGATAAAACTTGTCCTGAGTTGCTGCATCCACCCCAGCCACCGGCTCATCCAGAAGCAAAAGTTTTGGCTCTGCGGCTAAGGCACGGGCAATGAATACCCTCTGCTGCTGCCCCCCAGAAAGCTCACCCAATTGGCGTTGAGCCAGCTCGGCTATCCCCACTTGCTCCAGAGCCTGAAGGGCTATTTCCCTATCCTTGTCGGAAGGGTGTTTTACTATACCAATGCGCCCATACCTTCCCATCAAAACTACATCAAGAACTGAAGCTGGAAATTGCCAGTCTATGATACTTCTCTGAGGTAGATAACCAATAAGGTAGCGCTTTCTGCCTAACTTTTCAGGGGAAACACTGAAAACTTCAACCGTACCTCTATCGGCTTTGACTAAGCCTAAAATAACTTTTAACAAGGTTGTCTTACCACCGCCATTGGGTCCGACGAGTCCGGAAAACTCTCCAGCCTCAATGTTTAGGCTCACATCTTTTAAGACCGGCAAATCACGGTAATAGACCCAGACCTTGTCAATCCTCACAATATCCATACTATCTACCCATAGCCAGCTTCATCTGCTCCAGATTATAGGTTACCAATTCTATGTAACTATTCCTGCCGTTCAATTCAGCTCCACCAAGAGGGTCAAGGAAAAGGACTCTCACATCAGCTTCTTCAGCAATCATTTCAGCTGTTTTAGGATTGAACTGGGGTTCAGCAAAGATAGCCTTAACTCCCAGCTTCTTAGCGGTATCAACAACCTCCTTTACATGGGTGGGAGAAGCTTCCTTACCAGGTGCTACCTCAATCACCGCAGCTTCCACAAGTCCGTACCTTTTAGCGAAATATGTCCAGGCAGGATGAAAGGCAATGAACTCTTGAATTGAAAAGGTACCAACCACGCCCCGAATTTTGTTGTCCAAAACCTCCAATTCGGCTAAGTATCGTGCTTCATTTCTTTCATAGACTTCTCTATTTGCCGGGTCAGCTTGAATTAAAGCTCTGGCGATACTTCTTACCTGTTGCTGGGCTAAAACTGGGTCAAGCCAAATATGAGGGTTAACTCCGTAACTATGTTCATCACCTGCAGCTGCCATCTGTTGCTTAATCTCATGCCAGGCTTGGCAGACTCTAGCTTCGCAGATTTCCCCTTGAGACTCTAAGACTTCTACTGAATAGGACATCTCACCTATCTCAACTCTGCTGCCATCTTTAGTAAGCTCCCAGTGAGTCCCATCAGCCAACACTCCCTCAGTCACTGTCTGATATTCTTCGTTAAATATAGGAGATATCCCTTCCGAAGTATCCACTATTATTAAGTCAGGATTGGCAGCAGCTTTAACCACTTTTTCTGCCCAGAACTCCAGTCCCAAACCATTTTTAACGAAGACATCAGCTTCAGTTATTTCTTTTACCTGTCCTGGAGTTGGCTCATAGGTGTGGGGGCTGGCACCAGTAGGTAGAAGAGTAATCACTTCCACTTTTTGCCCACTGACATTGTTGACAAGGTCAGCCAACGGGAAAATGCTCACCACAACCTTTAGCTTTGTTGAGGGCACCGTAGATGATGAAGCAGACGGGGTAAATGGCGTAGGTAGCTTCGAACCAAATAAAACAAACGTCATGCCGGCTAAAATAAGAATTAAGCCAAGCAATAAGCTAACCCAGTAAATAAACCACCCTCTCATCGTTCACCATCATGACATTTGGAGCACAACCCTGAGACTTCAGATAGGTGATGCTCCGTATGGAATCCCATATTTTGAACGATTTCACTTTCCTGCTGGCACAGGGCTTCGTTGACGAATTCTTGAAGGCTACCACAACGGCGACAAATAACAAAGCGGTGACAACCTTCTTTTTCACCCAAAGTACACTTAACAAAGCCCCCTTGAGACAATACCCTATGAGCTAAATCAAGGGAGCAAAATAAGTTAAGGATTCGATAAATAGTGACCGGGTTCAGAGACTTGCCCTTTTTCTGTAGAAGCTTCTGAATATCGTAAGGGGATAAAGGCTCTGTCGACCGCTCCAGAACCTGAAGCACCAGCTTCCGTGGTTGCGTCACCTTATAGCGGTGAAAACGTAAAATTTGCAATGACTCATTTACTGTAATCATGCTACAAATTCTAAATCAAATTATACTAAGCTTCAGCCTTTAATGCAACATTATTGCATTAAATTCCGCAATTGGATAATATCGTTACGCAAGTTCTCGAAAACTTTGACAGCAGGGTTTACCGCTTGGTGTATTGAGGAGCTTTACGGGCGCGCTTCAGTCCATATTTTTTACGTTCTTTAATTCGAGGGTCTCGAGTGAGTAAACCTTCGCTACGCAGAAGCACTTTAAAGTCTTGATTGGCTCCCTTCAGAGCTCGAGCAATCCCATGGCAGATAGCTCCAGCTTGTCCCGTTACGCCGCCGCCAGTCACCTTTACAGTCGTATCAAATTTGCCTACGGTATCCGTAGCCAGAAAGGGAAGCTGAATAAGGCGACGGTGCTCAACACGAGGGAAGACTTGTTCATATGGCTTGCCATTAACAGTAATGGCGCCTCTGCCGGGAAAAAGTTTCACCTGGGCTACAGCACATTTCCTCTTCCCTGTACCCCGATTATAAGCCCTGTTACTCATGACGATCACCTTCTCTTTTTGCCGTTTGTGCTAAATCAGCTTTGATTTGACCTTGATGAGGATGAGTCTCTCCTGAATAGACTTTAAGTTTCTTAAACATAGCCCTACCCAAGCGGTTATGGGGTAGCATTCCTTTCACAGCATGCTCAATCACCCTCACAGGGTGTTTTTGGAGCATTTCCTCCAGAGTAATACTTTTCAAACCACCGGGATAACCAGAATGCCGAAAATAGACTTTATCCTTCATTTTCCGCCCAGTTACTCTAACTCTAGCCGCATTAATGACAATCACATAATCTCCAGTATCAAGGTGAGTCGAATACACTGACCTATGCTTCCCCATAAGCAGTTTAGCTACTTGAGAAGCAAGCCTACCCAGTATCTGCCCAGAAGCATCTACCACATGCCACTGGCGTTCAATATCACGAGGTTTAGTCGAATATGTCTTCATTAACTATTCACCTTAAATACTTGTCTCAATAAAAGGTCTCGTATAATTGACTTTAGTCAAATATAGACCGTATGCCGGGGCTGTTGGTCCCGCCAAACCCAAAGTCTTGGTTTCCATGATTTGTCGAAAGTCGGCGATGCCTATTTTACCCAAGCCAAGCCCAATCAGCAGTCCAATAGTGTTACGAACCTGATGAGGCAAGAAGGAATCGGCTGCAATGTGAAAAATGACCAACTCTCCCTTTTTTCTTAGTTTAGCCTCATACACAGTGCGTACCGTATTAAGTATTTTGCCTAAGAAAGTAGCGAAGGAGGCAAAATCATGCTTGCCTTCCAGAACCTGACAGGCTTCTTGCATAGCCGGCAAGTTTAAAGGTTTGCTCACAAAATAGGCTAAACCTTTAGCAAAAACTGATTTTACACTACTGTTCCAAATGTAATAATCGTACTCTCGACTCACAGCATCACGCCTGATATCAAAATCTTCAGCTCCTTTAAAAGCCTGCTTAACCACGATATCATTGGGTAGGTAATAATTTAGAGCTTTGACCCAAGTCTGACATGGTAAATTGTAAGCTGTCCAGAAGCTAACAACTTGCCCTTTAGCATGCACCCCAGCATCAGTCCGGCTCGCAGCTATTACCCTTCGCCTTTCTTGTGTCAATTTGGCGATAGCTTCCTCCAACTCCCCTTGAATAGTAGGTACTTTAGCTTGCCACTGAAAACCGTGATAACGCTCACCATTGTATTCTATAACCAAAACAATTTTGGTAGTGCCGGCAAACAATACCACTTCTTAAAAGAACTAAATCAGCTCCAGCTTAGCCATAGCAGCGCCATCACCAAGCCGCGGAGCCAACTTCGTTAGTCTGGTGTACCCTCCGTTGCGTTCAGTATATCTGGAAGCAAGCTCCGAAAAAACTTTATCTACCACATTTTCATCTAAAATGAAAGCTAAAGCTCGACGGCGAGAAGACAGGTCACCTTTCTTTCCTAAGGTAACCATCTTCTCCACCAGGCTACGGACTTCCTTTGCCTTAGCCTCAGTGGTAATAATCTTTTCGTGTCGTAATAAGTCGGTTGCCAAATTCCGGAAGAGAGCCTGACGTTGTGCCGTAGGTCTACTCAATCTTCTACCAGCTACTTTATGCCTCATCTACCCTATCCTCCGATAAAACTTGAGGTTGTGCTACCTTACTTTTCTTCTTTCCCTTCACTTTCTGGGGCACAGAGACACCAAGCTCTTTGAGAACTTTCTCTACCTCTTCCCGAGATTTGGCACCAAAACCAGGTAAAGAAAGTAGTTCTTCAGTGCTCTTTTCCAAAAGTTGCCCCAGGGTAGTAATAGAACCTCGCCTCAAACTATTATAGGTGCGTGTAGATAAGTTCAGCTGCTCAATAGGCGTATTATATCGGTCTGGGGGTAGTTTTTGAGTTCGAGATACTGCCTCCTCTTTGGCTTGAGTTCCAACTACTTCCTGTAGAAGAGAGAACTGCTCAATAAGAATATTAGCACTCTGGCTTACAGCTTCCGTGGGAGACAAGGTCCCATCAGTCCAAACCTCCAGGATTAACCTCTCGTGACCGGATTCTTGCCTAAGGCGGAGTGGCTCTACAGTATAGTTAACTCGCTGCACTGGGCTAAAAACCGCGTCCACCGGAATTGCTCCCAGAGGCAAACCATCGCTTGAGCCTACAGGAGCATAACCTTTGCCTATTTCCACATTAAATTCAACATAAAGCTTAGCCTCCGCAGAGTCTAATGTTGCCAGATGGAGTTCCGGATTGGCAATTTCAAAATCTGCTGACGGAGTGATATCAGCAGCCAAAACTTCACCTTCCCCTTCTATATCCAAGACTAACTTGCCTGGACGTTTGGTGAGAGAACGAAGCCTTATAGCTTTGACATTTAGCAAAAGGTCAATAGTGTCCTCTTTTACATGAGGAAGAGTAGAAAATTCATGTTGAATACCTTCAATCCTAAGCCAAGTAATTGCGGCACCATCGAGAGAACTAAAAAGTACTCGGCGTAAAGAATTACCCAAGGTAATGCCATATCCTTTCTCCAAAGGTTCAACAGTAAAGCGCCCATAAGTATTGGACGATTCGACACACTCTACATTAGGTAGTGGTAGCGGATTCATAGCTGACATCACCGAGAATAATATTCGACGATAGCTTTTTCGTTAAGCTTAACCTCAATATCGGCGCGGGTGGGGAAAGTGAGGACTCGTCCTTCTAATTTCTGAGGGTCAAGACTCAGCCAACTGGGAATGGCAATTTCTTTACTTGTTTCAGCTATTCGCTTGTAGTAACCCGTCCGTTTACTGCTTTCACACCACTGAATCACATCAGCAGGCTTAACGAGAAAAGAAGGAACATCAGTCTTACATCCACTCACCATGAAGTGCCCATGGCGTACCAATTGTCTTGCTTGGGCACGGGAAGCAGCAAAGCCCAGACGGTAGACGACATTATCAAGGCGTCTTTCTAACAAGACCAAGAGATTTTCGCCGGTAACGCCAGGGAGGCGGACAGCCTCGTTGAAAAACCGGCGAAATTGGCGTTCCAAGACACCATAAGTATAGCGGGCTTTTTGCTTTTCTCTCAACTGTAGCCCACGATCAGAAATCTTCTGCCGCCGAGTAGGAGCGTGGTGTCCTGGGGCAACGGTACGCCGCTCTAAAGCACACTTGGGAGTAAGGCATCTGTCTCCTTTTAGCATCAGTTTTTCACTAACCCGACGGCATAAACGACAAACAGCTTCTGTGTATCTTGCCATTACTTTTTCACCTTTTATACTCGTCTTCTCTTAGGGGCACGGCAACCATTGTGAGGAATTGGAGTCACATCCCGAATGCTTATGACCGAAAGTCCTGAAGCTTGTAAGGTTCGAATAGCTGCCTCACGACCACTGCCAGGACCTTTGACATAAACCTCAACAGAACGCAAGCCATGGTCAATAGCCCGCCGGGTTGCTTCTTGAGCCGCTAACTGAGCTGCGTAAGGTGTGCCTTTGCGTGAGCCTTTAAAGCCAACAGTTCCAGAACTTGCCCAGGCAATAACATTTCCGGCTAAATCAGCAAGAGTGACAATGGTATTATTGAAAGTAGATTGAATATAGGCTCTACCCTCAGAAATCCCCTTGCGCTCACGTTTTCTGACTCTGGCTTTACCTTTTTCTGGCATTTCACTCCTACATCTGCTTACTTCTTAGCAACACCACGTCTCTGACCTCTACCAGCTACAGTCTTTCGGGGACCGCGCTTAGTGCGGGCATTAGTCCGCGTTCGCTGTCCTCGAACAGGCAAACCGCGACGATGCCTGAGACCCCGATAACTACCAATTTCAATAAGACGTTTAATATTAAGGTTGACCTCTCTCCTGAGTTCCCCCTCTACTCGATATTGCTTGTCAATAACTTCACGGATGTGGCTCATCTCAGCTTCTTTCAGGTCTTTCACCTTGGTATCTGGACTAACACCAGCCGCAGATAAAATGCGCTGACTTAACTTAGATCCAATGCCGTAAATATACTGCAATGAGACCTCAACTCTTTTCTTGTCAGGTATGTCAACACCAGCAATACGCGCCATCTTTCCCCTCTACTAATACCTTAGCCCTGTCTCTGCTTATGTTTTGGGTTCTCACAAATAACTCTAATCACTCTACGACGCCGAACAATCTTGCATTTATCACAACGCCGTTTTACTGAAGCACGTACCTTCATTGCCTAATACTCCACGCATAATCAAGATTCTTAACAATTCTCCCAACAAACCACTAATAATAAACTTTTATTGCTTTCCTGTCAAAAATCACTTGAACCGATAAGTGATTCTTCCTCTGCTTAAATCATAAGGTGAGAGTTCCACCAGAACCTTATCACCAGGCAAAATTCTAATGTAGTGCATTCTCATCTTACCCGAAATATGGGCTAACACTTTATGCCCGTTAGGTAATTCAACCCGAAACATAGCATTGGGCAAAGACTCAGTTACTACACCTTCAACTTCTATTGTTTCTTTCTTAGGCATACTATCTTATTTATGGTAATGTCAGAACTTCAACACCGTCATTGGTAATAGCAATAGTGTGCTCAAAATGTGCAGCCAAACTGCCGTCAGCAGTGAGTACTGTCCATTGATTATCTCCCAATCTGGTACGCCAGCCACCAGTCATCACCATAGGTTCAAGAGCAAAAGTCATCCCTTTTTCCAAGGGAGGACCTTCTCCAAAAAAGCCGAAATTCGGCACCTGAGGGTCCTCATGAAGTTGCCTACCAATTCCATGCCCTGTATATTCCCTAACCACCGAGAAACCCTTTGACTCCACATAGTACTGAATAGTGGCTGAAACATCCCCCAAATGGACACCAGGGCGAGCCGCCACAATACCTGCCTTTAATGCACCTTCAGTTACTGTGATGAGTTTTTCGGCTTGAGAATCGACTTCCCCTACCCCCACCGTTATTGCCGCATCAGCTTGAAAGTCCTCATAAATTACGCCGACATCCAAAGAAACAAGGTCTCCTTCTTCTACAACCCGCTCACCGGGTATGCCGTGCACAATCTCATCATTTACTGAAACACACAACTGTGCTGGAAAACCCCGGTAACCCTTGAAGGAAGACTTAACCTTTCGCTTTTCTAACTCACGAGCAGTAACCAGATCCAGTTGACGTGTCTTCATCCCTGGCTTTATCTCTTCTTTCAATTTCATCAAAATAGCAGCTACAATTCTCCCCGCTTCTCGCATGAGAGCAATTTCTTGGGCAGACTTTATTAGTATCACCCAGTTGTCTCCTCTTTCTTTAAGGCTTCAATAATCCTCTTTGTCACTTCCTCTATCTCTGCATCTCCATTTACTTCAATTAATCTCCCCTGTTCTCGATAATAGTCGAGGAGAGGCAAGGTTTGAGCTAAGTAGACATTCAATCTTTCTTTGATGGTTTTTCCAGCATCATCCGGGCGCTGGTATAATTCGCCACCACATTTATCACACACTCCAGCAGTTCTGGGAGGTGAAGTAACCACGTGGTACAGTGCCTGACATTGACGACATAACCAACGCCCACTAAGGCGTTTTATCAACTCTTCTTCAGGAACCTGAATATATATTGCCTTGTCTATAGCCTTTCCTGTAGCAGCCAAGACTTTATCCAGAGCTTTAGCCTGTTCCAAGGTCCGAGGGAAGCCATCAAAGATGCACCCTGATTCACAGTTGCCGTCATTAATACGTTCCAAGACCATTTTCATGGTGACACCATCAGGGACTAACGCCCCTTTATCCATATAAGAGTTGGCTAATAACCCCAATTCCGTCCTTTTTTCCACGGCTTGGCGAAACAAGTCGCCAGTGGCAACCTGAGGTACTCCGAACTTTCGAGATAGAAATGTTGCTTGCGTCCCCTTCCCTCCTCCGGGAGCTCCAAGTAGAATAAGATACATTTGGTCTTACCTTAGAAAACCTTCGTAACGGCGCATTAATAACTGGGCTTCAATTTGCTTCATGGTATCCAGCGCAACACCGATAACAATAAGTAAACCAGTACTGGAAAGAGCTAGAACTTTTACATCGGTTATCTCCTTCGCAGCAAACGGCATAACCGCTACAATTGCCAAGAAGAGAGCCCCTCCCCAGGTAATGCGGCTTATAACATGATTAAGGTAATCGGTTGTTGCCTTCCCCGGGCGGATACCAGGAACAAAACCACCCTGTTGTTGTAGAGTCCTTGCTAAATCCATCTGCTGGAATATTACCGTGGTATAGAAAAAGGCGAAGGCAATCACAAACACGAAATAGAGTCCCCAATAAACTAAGCCTAAAGGAAGAACAGCATCAGGGCTGAAAATAGTCACAAGCTTGTTTGCCCAGTTGGGCTCTTCTCCCGTTGGACGAGCCAGATAGCCGGCAATGGTACTGGGAAAAATCATTATTGACATAGCAAAAATGAGAGGAATCATGCCAGCAGTATTCACCCGTAGAGGAATATGGGTGGAACCTGACTGACGATACATCCGCCCACCTCGGAAGATACTCCGGGAATATTGGACAGGAATACGTCGATGACCTTCGGTGAATATGACAATAAAAGCTACCGTAGCTATGCCTAAAATAACAAAAGCAAGTAAGCCACCAAAGTTTTCCCTAACCAGAAAGCCACGCCCAATATCTTCCGGTAAACGAGCTATAATACCGCCAAAAATTATTATTGAAACTCCATTACCGATGCCTCGCTCAGTGATAAGCTCACCAAGCCACACCAAAAAAATAGTGCCAGCAGTTAAGGAAAGTACCATGGCTACTGTTGGCAATAATTCAGCACTAACAATAACATTCTGTCCCCTTAATAAGGTAAGCTGAGCATAGCCTTGGAGAGCAGCCAGGGGCACAGTCAACCAATGGGTAATTTGATTAATCCTCTGCCTGCCAGCTTCTCCTTCTTGGGCGAGGCTTTGCAACTGTGGAATAACTGGCACCAGCAACTGCATGATGATGGAAGATGTAATGTAAGGGTAGACCCCCATAGCAGCGACACTGAAGTTTCTCATTGCACCACCACTGAAGAGATCAAGCATACCTAAAAGCTGGTTTCGCTCAAATAGTTCCCGCATCGCTTCAAGGTCAACCCCGGGTAAAGGTATATGAGCCACAAAGCGAAAGATTATTAGAATAAATAGAGTGAACAAAAATCTACGCCTCAGGTCTGCTAACCTGAAAGCATCTAACATTGCTTGGATAAGCTTAGACCGGGGTTCCCTTTTTTGCATTTCAAAGCCTCTTCATCTTCCCACCAGCAGCCACAATTTTCTTTTCGGCACCCTCAGAGAACTTGTTAGCTACAACTACAAGCGGACGGCTAATATTACCTCCACCCAAAATCTTAACCGGCTGCTTTAAGGATCTAACTATACCTCTCTTAATTAACTCTTCAGGAGTTACTTCGCTATTAGGCGGGAAAATGTTCAACCGATTAACATTAAGCGTCACATAGACTATCTTGAAAGGGTTCTTGAACCCTCGTTTGTGAGACAGCCGTTTGATGAGGGGTAGTTGTCCGCCCTCAAAACCCGGGCGCATCCTATATCCAGAACGGGACTTCTGCCCTTTACAGCCTCGCCCGGAGTAAGTGCCATGACCACTACTATTTCCGCGCCCAACACGCTTCCTCTTATGTGTAGCACCAGAGGCAGGTCTCAGCTCATTTTGTCTCATTGTCAATGACCTCTGCTTTAATGAGATGCCTAATTTTCGCAACCATACCTAAAAGAGACGGGGAACTTTCCCGCTCTATAACTTGACCCAAACGACGAAAACCCAGAGTCTTGAGTGTACGTCGCTGGTCTTGGGCATAACCAATGTCACTCTTGACCCAAGTGATACGCAATTTAGCCAACTTCCTCAGTTTCTCCAATCCCTAATTCGGCTTTCCGTTTAGCTACGGTTTCTTTAGGTTCTCTCAGATTTACTAAAGCCAGTAGAGTTGCTCTCACTGTATTAATCGCGTTAGAGCTACCCAGTGACTTGGTAAGGACATCCTTTATTCCGGCGGCTTCAAGAACAGCTCGAACTCCTCCAGCCGCAATAATCCCGGTACCAGCTACTGCCGGTTTAAGTAGCACCTTAGCTGCTCCAAATTTAGCCAAAATGCCATGGGGTATAGTAGTACCGGTAAGGGGTACCTTAATCAGATTCTTCTTGGCAACAGCACTTGCTTTACGAATTGCTTCAGGGACCTCAGCAGCTTTACCGACACCAGCACCCACATATCCTTCACCGCTGCCTACCACTACTAAGGCTCTAAATTTCAGACGTTTACCTCCCTTAACCACCTTAGCAACTCGGTCAATAGATACCAACTTCTCAGTCAATGGCAACTCAGAAGCATCAATTTTAGCTTGCGGGAATAACACTTTAGTAAATGCTTTCATCACAAGACAACCTCAAAATTCCAGCCCGCTTTCTCGGGCTGCCTCAGCTAATGCCCGTACCCTACCATGATATTTATAACCACTCCGGTCGAAAACTACTCGCTTAATCCCTTTTTGCAATGACTTCTGTGCAACCAAGCTGCCCACTAATTCTGCTTGACCTATTTTCCCCTGGGCAGGCTTTTTTTCAATCACCTCAGGACTAATAGTGCTCGCTGACACCAAAGTGTGCCCGGTTGAATCGTCTATAACCTGAGCATAAATGTGCCTGAGACTGCGAAAAATGGATAATCTCGGTTGTGAAGGCGAGCCAATTATCTTCTTTCGTACCCGGGAATGTCGTTGCCTCCGGGGGGCTTGTGAAGATTGTGTCTTCATTGCATGATGCACCTATTTCTTCATTGCCGCTCTACCCGCCTTGCCAGGCTTAAGCCGAAGTTTCTCTTCAACGTACTTAATGCCTTTCCCTTTATAAGAATCTGCAGGGCGGATAGCTCTAACTTGGGCAGCTATCTCACCCACTATTTCTTTATCGATTCCACTAACTTTGAGCCGATTAGCACCTTCTACTGTTATAGATATTCCAGGTGGTGGTTGAAACTCTACAGGGTGATTATATCCAACCTGGAGTACTAATTTTTCCCCCTCCTTTTGAGCTCGATAACCCACACCACTTACCTCCAAGTTTCTTTCAAAGCCTTTAGTCACTCCTTCAACCATATTGGCTACCAGAGTCCGGGTTAGTCCCCACAAAGCACGGTGGTCTCTACTGTCGTCAGGACAAGCCACCACCAAAGACCTATCCTTTACTGAGACAGCGATATCTGAGGGGAGAGTTCGAGATAATTCTCCCTTGCTACCTTTGACAATTATTTTATTGCCATTGATTTTTACCTCTACCCCTCGGGGTAAAGCTAAAGGAACTTTTCCAACGCGAGACATTTACGTTTGAACTCCAAAACTATCTGATGTTAGGTCACCATACATAACATAACAATTCACCACCGAGTCCCTGTAGCCAAGCCTCCTTACCAGATAGTACTCCTTTCGGTGTCGATAGAATAGCAATACCGAGACCGCCATAAACGCGAGGGATTTCGTCTCGTTTAACGTAGACCCGAAGACCGGGCTTACTTACTCTCTCCAGTCCTAAAAGAACCGGCTGGCCATCCAAGTGTTTCAGCTGGATCTTGAGCATTCGTTGTGGCTTCCCCTTGAGCACTCCATAGTCAGAAATAAAACCTTCGTCCTTGAGGATTTTAGCAATGGAAAGTTTTATTTTGGAGGCAGGTATAAGGACACTATCATGACCTACCATGATGGCATTGCGAATCCGAGTTAGCATATCAGCAATAGGGTCTATAACAGTCATCCTTCTTTCCCAATTACCAACTAGATTTTCTAATCCCAGGGATTTCCCCAGCTAAAGCTAATTTTCTGAAACAGATACGACATAAACCGAACTTGCGTATATAAGCCCGAGGTCTCCCGCATAACTGACACCGATTACGCTGTTGTACCCTGTACCTTGGTGGACGCTTTGATTTTACAATCTTAGATGTTTTTGCCATTTCTAAGCTCTTCTAAGGGGCATACCAAGAAGTTCAAGTAACCGTCTTGCCTCATCGTCAGTCCGAGCGGTAGTTACCACAGTTACTTCCAGCCCTCGAATTTTGTCTATTTTATCATATTCAATTTCAGGGAAGATTATCTGCTCCTTGATTCCCAAAGTGTAATTGCCTCGCCCATCGAAAGAGTTGCGGGATATCCCTTGAAAATCACGAATGCGGGGCAAAGCTGCATTCATTAATTTGTCCAAAAAATCATACATACGTTTCCCTCGTAAAGTTACCGCTATCCCGATAGCTGCACTAGCTCTAAGCTTGAAGGAAGCGATGGACTTCTTTGCCCGTGTTATTATCGGATGTTGTCCTGAAATAGCCGCTATATCAGCTGTGGCTGTCTCCAAAGCCTTCGGATTCTGTATTGCCTCACCCAGACCAATGTTAATAACAACCTTCTCCACTTTAGGCACTTGCATCACATTCTTATAATTGAACTCTTTCATCAACTGAGGTACGACTTCTCTATGGTATTTTTCTTTAAGTCGAGACATTTCTTACCAATACCAAAACTAATCAATTATTTCTGAACAAGCCCGACAGATTCGAGCTTTTTTCCCGTTTTCAAGAAAACGAAAACCAACCCGAGTTAGCTGATTGCACTTACTGCATAACAACATGACATTTGACACATGAATTGGCGCCTCTCGCTCAATTATGCCGGCTTGCCTAGCAGCTCTACGAGCTCGAGAGTGGCGCTTAATCATGTTTATGCCTTCCACTATTATCTTGTCTTCCTTGGGTAAGGCACGCCTTACCTTACCCTTCTTACCTTTGTCCTTCCCGACAATAACCAGCACAGTATCATTCTTTCTAATCTTCATACTACCTCCGGCGCCAAGGACACGATTTTCATAAAATTGCGTTCTCTGAGTTCCCGAGCTACCGGACCAAAAATACGGCTACCCCGAGGGTTATTCTTTTCATCAAGAATAACCGCGGCGTTTTCATCAAATCTAATACAGGAGCCGTCTTCCCGTTGGTAAGTCTTTGCCATACGAACAATGACCGCTCGCACCACGTCTCCTTTCTTAACTGTACCGCCGGGCATTGCCCGCTTCACTGTGGCTACAATAACATCACCCACTCGCGCATACCTGCGGCGGGTACCCCCGGGGATATTAATACACATAATCTGGCGTGCCCCAGTATTATCAGCTACCTTGAGCCTTGTATAAGGTTGAATCATTATGCTATATCCACGCTCACACTTTAAGGTATTTCAGAAGCCTTGACTTCAACTATTTCCTTTCGGCTAATTATTTCCTGTACCCGCCACCGCTTCTCTTTAGACAAAGGGCGGGTCTCCACGATTCGGACTGTGTCGCCTATTTTGCAGGCATTGCCCTCATCATGAGCCTTATATTTGACTGCACGAGTAACCCGTTTCTTATAAAGAGGGTGACGTCGGGAAGTCTCCACTGCCACTACCACAGTCTTATTCATCCTATCGCTTATCACTTGCCCGACTCTGGTCTTCCGTTTCTTTTGCATAACTACCTTATGCTTAGTTCCCTTTCTTTAATGGTGGTTTTTATTCTGGCAATTTTCTTCTTAACCTTTGGTATTTCCCGATGGTTAGCTAACTGACGGGTAGCAAGACGAAACCGAAGATTAAAGAGTTCCTGGCGTGCCTCTTCTAACCTTTTCTTTAGTTCCTCATTACTGAGGGCGCGAATTTCATCAATTTTCAACTTCTACCTATCTCTTCCCTCGTCACAAACTTGACAGCAATAGGGAGTTTATGGGCAGCCAACCTCGCTGCCTCACGAGCCACATCTTCTTTTATGCCTTCTATCTCAAAAAGCATTCTTCCAGGTTTGACCACAGCCACCCAGAACTCAGGAGCACCTTTACCACCACCCATTCTTGTCTCAGCCGGTTTCTTAGTTACTGGCTTATCTGGGAAAACACGAATCCACATTTGCCCACCACGACGCAAAAAGCGAACAAAAACACGGCGAGCCGCCTCAATCTGTCTGGCAGTAATCCAAGCAGCTTCCTCAGCTTGTAACCCGAAATCACCAAAGACAAGGGTGTTCCCTGACGAGGCTTCGCCCTTTAATCGCCCCCTATGAGCTTTGCGATACTTCACTCGTTTCGGTTGTAACACTTTCTCTACCTACCTCTGGAACAATGTCACCTTTATAGACCCAAACTTTAACTCCGATACGACCCAAAAGCGTATGAGCTTCGGCAAAACCATAGTCAATATTGGCACGAAGAGTATGCAGAGGCAATTGCCCCTGGTGGATAGTTGACCGGCGAGCAATTTCAGTACCACCTAGTCTGCCGGCACAACTTATCTTTACACCTTGAGCACCAGCCTGCATCACTCGAAAAGCTGACTGTTTCATTGCTCGCCTGAAAGAAACCCGCCTTTCTATTTGTTCAGCAACATTCCGAGCCACCAGAATAGCCTCCAGATAAGGTTCTTCCACTTCTCTGATGGTCAGGCGCACCTTCTTGCCGATACTCTTTCCCAATTCAGCTCTTAACTCGTCAGCCCGTTGTCCGCCTCTACCAATAACAATCCCCGGGCGAGCCGAATGAAGGGTTACTGATATCTCATTTCCATCACGCTCAATCTCCACAGCAGCAACGCCGCCTTCCACAGCTTTGGCTTCAATAACCTTACGGAGTTTCAAATCTTCCTGCAGAAACTGAGTGTATTCCTTTCTGGAATACCACCGCGCTTTCCAATCGTGAATAACACCCAGTCTGAAACCGTAAGGATGAACTTTTTGTCCCAATTCACTCCTCCTCAGCCACAAGAACACTGATGTAACTCGAGCGCTTCAAAATAGGACTCGTGCGACCTCGAGATTGAGGGCGAAATCTTTTGAGAGTATGCCCTTGATTAGCTGAAATAGAAACTATCTTCAGCTCAGCAGGATTCATCTGGAAGTTATTTTCGGCATTAGCTGCCGCCGATTTGATAACCTTAGCCACAGCTCGAGCTATCGGGGTTCGCAAGAATTTTAGAATAGCCAAGGCTTCATCAACTTTCTTGCCCCGAACCAAATCAACCACCAAACGGGCTTTTTGTGGTGAAACACCAATATCTTTAGCTTCTGCTCGCACTTTCATTATCTCTGCAAATTACTCTATTTTTTCGCCTGAACAGTCACCTGGGCTTTAGTAACATGTCCCCTAAAAACTCGAGTTGGCGCAAACTCCCCCAATTTATGCCCAACCATATTCTCCGTAATAAAAATAGGTACGTGTCTTCTTCCATCATGTACTCCAATAGTAAGACCTATCATTTGAGGCAAAATAACAGAAGCTCGCGACCAAGTTTTTATTACAGTTTTTTCTCCCGCCCGCTTAACCGTCTCTATTTTCTTAAGCAACTTCGCATCACAATAGGGACCTTTTTTAGATGAACGTGCCATTTTCTATTGTTCCTTAACTTACTTTCTCCGCTTGACAATCAATCGGTCTGATTCCTTACGTCGCCGTGTTTTATAGCCCAAGGCTGGCTTCCCCCAAGGGGTTTTAGGTGCCATCCCTCGGGGGGCTTTCCCCTCACCACCCCCATGAGGATGGTCTCGAGGAGTCATGGCTGAACCTCGTACCGAAGGACGCAAGCCCAACCATCGGGTCCGCCCAGCTTTTCCTAATTTTATGTTCTGATGGTCCAAATTGCCCACTTGACCAATAGTTGCCAAACAGTCACCTAAAATACGCCGTAACTCACCTGATGGTAGGCGGACAAGACAATATTTCTCTTCCTTACCCATGAGCTGGGCAGCAGTTCCAGCACCCCGGACTAATTGTCCCCCCTTCCGTGGCTTAAGTTCAATATTGTGGATTAAGGTACCGGCAGGAATTACCCGCAGTGGCAAGGCATTACCTGGCTTTATTTCCGCATCTTCTGCCGTCTTTACAGCTTCGCCTACTTTAAGACCAAGAGGAGCAAGGATATATCGTTTTTCGCCATCAACGTAATGAATAAGAGCAATGTTGGCGGAACGATTAGGGTCATACTCAATAGCGGCGACTTTACCGAGAATACCAATTTTATCTCTCTTAAAATCAATATTCCGAAGCCTACGCTTAGCACCTCCACCTCGATGGCGTATGGTTACTTTGCCTTGATTGTTTCTTCCCGCTTTCTTGGCAAGGGGCAATAACAAGGATTTCTCAGGGACTACTTTTGTTATCTCCTCAAAAGTAACCCCAGCCATACCTCGCCTTCCAGGTGATGTTGGGTTATAAGTTTTCAGAGCCAAATTACTTCTTCTCCTTTTACTTGTGTTTCCTCTGCCACCGAGTCAGTTTCAAAAGCTTGCGGTGTTTATGTTTTGCCATTTTTTGTCGTCGCTTCTTAATAACCGAACCCAAAGTTCTTCTCCTTAAGAATCAGACTCCTTCAAAGAATTGGATTTTATGCCCTGCCTCTAAGGTAACCACCGCCTTTTTCTTGGCAGGGCTTACTACCTGCCGCCTTCCGACACGGCGACTCTTCCCAGGAATAGTCACTATATTGACCTTCACTACCTTCACTTTGAAAGCCATCTCCACAGCTTCTTTAATCTGTGGTTTGGTAGCTGACTTAGCCACTTCAAAGGCATACTTACCCCGTTCTTGAAGAAGGGTATTCTTTTCAGTAATCAAAGGGCGTCTTAACACTTCATAAGGATGCATCTTTAACCCGTAAGTATTCTCTTGTTGCTTCGGTTCTCTCTAACAATTTCATTTCAATAAAACGAGTATTAAGCAACGCTGACAGCTTTTTTAGCCTGTCTTTGTCCCCACAATTTTTCTACCTTAGCTATGGCACCTGTAGTTAGTATCAAAGTCCCGTAAGAAAACAAGTCAGCAATATTGAGCTGCGTCACCGGCAATGCCTTAATATTCGGCAAATTGCGTGCCGATTTAATCAAATTGGGCTCAGCTTCAGCCACACCAATCAAAGCTGAAGAATCAACTTCCATTGCCACTAAAAAATCAGCCATCTTTTTCGTCCCTGGCTCTGTGAATTTCAATTTGTCCACAACTTTCAATTTTCCTTCCCTAACTTTGTCTGAAAGAACACATTTCAAGGCAAGCTGACGCATTTTTTTTGGCATAGCTTGTGTATAGTCTCTCGGGTGCGGACCAAAAACCACCCCCCCACCTTTTAGAATAGGTGACCGTCTACCACCCCGCCGGGCTAATCCGGTATGCTTCTGACGGAATAGCTTCCGTCCACTCCCCTCAACTTCACCTCGCGTCTTGGTATCAGCTGTTCCTAAACGTTGGTTCGCCAACTGCCTTACCAATGCCTGATGAACCACTGATTCATTAAAAGAGAGACCAAAAATGTCGTCTCTTACCTCTATTTTACCAACCACTTGCCCTTTGATACTGTAAACAGGAACTTCCACGTTGGTTACCTCTTTTTAGCTTTAGCTTTCCTAATAAGTAATATACTTCCTAAGGTACCGGGTAGTCCCCCCTTGACCAGGAGTAGATTACGCAATGGTTGAACATCTACTACTTCCAAATTGTGTACTGTTATTCGTGAATCACCCATGTGACCCGCCATACGGAGCCCTTTGAGGACACGACCTGGGGAAGTAGTAGAACCAACGGAACCAGGAGCACGATGCCGGTCTGATTGACCGTGGGTCTTAGGACCACCGGCAAAATGGTGACGCTTTACCACACCAGCAAAACCTCTCCCTTTAGACAAACCAACAATGTCGACAAGGTCACCAGGTTTGAATAGACTAACATCCACTTTCTGCCCTACTTCAACAGGAACATCTGCTATTATCTTAAACTCTCTTAGGTACTTGAGTGGTACCAAATTCTTGAGATGACCCTTCTCAGGCGAATTAAGACGCTTGTCTTCGCCAAAACCAAGCTGAACAGCGTCGTAACCATCTTTGGCTTTAGTCTTTACTTGAGTGACAAAACAAGGACCAGCTTCAATCCCGGTTACAGCTATTACCTGCCCATCGTCCCGGAAAATCTGGGTCATTCCTATTTTTCTGCCGATTAAACCTTGAACCATGATTTACCTTACAGCTTGATATCTATAGACACACCCGATGGCAAATTGAGTCTAGTCAAAGCATCAATAGTTTTTGATGTGGGTCCTAAAATGTCAATTAGACGCTTATGGGTTCTGATTTCAAATTGTTCCCGAGAGTCTTTATCAATGTTGGGCGAACGGATAACACAAAACTTCTGAATCTCAGTAGGCAACGGGACTGGACCAGCAACTATGGCTCCTGTGCTCTCAGCTGTTTCCACAATCTGCCTTGCCGACTGGTCAACAAGTCTATGGTCAAATCCCCTCAGTTTAATCCGAATCTTTTGCTTAGCCATTTATTTCCCTTTAATTTTAGTTACAATTTGCGTTGCTAACTCAGTGGGTAGCTCCTGGTAGTGATGGAATTCCATAAAATAGGAAGCCCTTCCTTGACTTAGAGACCTCAAGATAGTGGCATAACCGAAAGTCTCAGACAAGGGAATAAAACAGCGGACAGTACAGATATCGCCTCGAGTCTCAATACCATCAACATGCCCTCTCTTAGAATTTAAGTCACCAATAATATCTCCCAAAAAGGCGGCAGGTGTTACCACCTCTAATTTCATAATTGGTTCTAATAGCACTGGTTTTGCCTTAATAAGCCCTTCTTTTGTGGCTATTGAACCTGCCATCTTGAAAGCTATTTCTGAAGAATCAACCTCATGGAATGTGCCATCATATAAGGTCACTTTTATATCTACGACAGGGTAACCACCAATAACTCCATTTTCTAATGCCTCTTTAACTCCCGCCTCCACTGCTGGGATAAACTCTTTAGGTATGGCTCCACCTCGAACTTGGTCAAGGAACTTAAAACCACTGTTCCGTTCTCCAGGTTCGAGCTTCAGCCAGACATGCCCATACTGCCCTCTACCACCAAACTGGCGTATGAATCTACCTTCTATTTCTACCGATTGAGTTATAGTTTCCTTATAGGCTACTTGAGGCTTGCCAACTTTTACTCCCACCCCAAATTCGCGTAGCATCCGGTCTACCAATACATCAAGATGCAACTCACCCATACCGGAAATGAGAGTTTGTCCAGTCTCTTCATCATAACGAACTTTAAAGGTCGGGTCTTCTTCAGAAAGTCTAACCAGAGTGTTGCTTAACTTATCTTGATCAGCTTTGCTTTTAGGCTCAATGGCTACTGAAAGTACTGGCTCGGGGAAAAAGATAGGCTCAAGGATTACTGGTTCAGGCACCTCACATAAAGTGTCACCAGTAAATGTCTTCTTGAGCCCCAGAGCTGCAACAATACTTCCAGTGTCTATCTCAGTAATCTCTTCACGGCGATTAGCGTGCATTAGAAGTAGTCTTCCCACACGTTCCCTTTCACCCTTAGTCGAGTTTAAGACCTGTGCGCCTACTTTCGCCTTACCAGAGTAGACACGAAGATATACAAGCCTACCCACAAATGGGTCTGAGACTACCTTGAAAGCTAAGGCAGAAAAAGGAACATTGTCATTAGCTTCCCGATAAACTTCCTCACCAGTCTGGGGGTTGACACCTTCGATTGGTGGCACATCCAGCGGAGAGGGAAGATAGTCTACAATAGCATCTAAGAGGAGCTGAATACCCTTATTCTTCAAAGCACTACCACAAAGTACCGGCACCACCCGGTTGGCTAAGGTCTGTCTTCTTATAGCTGCCTTGAGTTGGTCGGAGGTGGCTTCTCTTTCTTCCAAGTAGACCAACATAAGTTGGTCATCAATCTCAGCCACTTTTTCAATTAATGCCTGGCGATGCTCCATAACAGCAGCCTTTTCTGACTTCTGAATTGCCATTTCCACAGGTGGTATGTCTGGGTCTTCCGCAAAAACCCAAGCTTTACCCTCAATCAAATCGACCACGCCTTCAAATAGACTTTCGGCACCGATGGGTAATTGTATAGGTAAAGCTCGCGCCCGTAACCTTTCTTCAATCATAGCCACAGTATGTCTGAAATCAGCCCCCACCCGGTCCATCTTATTCACAAAACAAATTCTGGGCACGCCATACTTATCCGCCTGTCGCCACACGGTTTCTGATTGTGCTTCAACCCCAGCCATAGCATCAAGAATCACCACTCCACCATCCAGCACCCGGAGACTACGTTCCACTTCAGCGGTAAAATCAACATGCCCTGGGGTATCAATAATATTTATGCGATGCTCCCTCCAATGACAGGTTGTCGCTGCTGCGGTGATGGTTATGCCTCGTTCTCTCTCCTGTTGCATCCAATCCATGACCGTAGTACCTTCGTCTACTTCACCAATTTTGTAAGTACGACCAGTGTAATAAAGAATCCTCTCGGTGACAGTAGTCTTACCGGCATCAATATGAGCGATGATTCCGATATTCCGTACCTTATCTAAAGGAAACGTCCGCTCCATTGGTCTCTCTTTCGTCTCGACCATTTTCTTAGTTCCAGAACTCTCAAAACTCATTTTAGACTCAATAACTTGGCAACTTATTACCATCGATAATGGGCAAAAGCTTTATTGGCTTCCGCCATTTTATGGGTATCTTCCCGTTTCTTGATACTCGCCCCTTGACCTTGAGCAGCATCACTAATCTCAGCTGCCAACTTCTCTTCCATAGACTTACCAGTGCGGGCACGAGCCGAATGAATAAGCCAGCACATAGCTAAAGACAACCCTCGGTCAGGGTCGACTTCGACAGGCACTTGATAAGTAGCACCGCCGACTCGACGCGGTTTGACCTGCAAGAGGGGGGTGACATTTTTAATAGCCTGTTCCAAAACAGTAACTGGCTCTCGTTTCAATTGCTTACCAGCAAGCTCCAGAGCTTTGTACACAACCCGCTCAGCGGTAGCCTTTTGACCACGCATCATGAGTTTATTAATAAATTTGGCTACCATAATATTGTTATGCCTTGGGTCAGGGTCTATTTTTCTTCTTATTATTTTAGCTCGTCTTGGCACTATACTTCTCTCATTTGTTTTTTAGGCATTTTCGACCCGTATTTACTCCTACCCTGTTTACGATTTTCGACTCCAGCTGTATCCAAAGTACCGCGGATAATATGGTAGCGGACACCGGGAAGGTCCTTCACTCTACCTCCACGAATCAAAACCACCGAGTGTTCTTGTAAGTTATGCCCTTCGCCAGGAATATAAGCCGTCACTTCAATACTATTAGTCAACCGTACTCTGGCAATCTTACGTAGAGCCGAGTTAGGCTTTTTGGGGGTCATCGTCTTAACCTGAACACAAACTCCCCTTTTTTGCGGACAGCCGGGACTCCGTCTCATTTGATTGTGTCGAGCATCATAGGTGAAGCGGAGTGCCGGAGCTTTAGTCCGCTTACCAACTTTTTGCCTCCCTTTACGAATTAATTGACTAACCGTAGGCACTTTCTCAATTCCTCCTACAACTACAATTAAAAAGCCACCTAGTTGCTTGCCGGTCTACCTACCCATAGGGTTTTCGCCCCGGCTCAACTAGCCGGCTTCCTCAGGGTTTCCGAAACCCTGTCTAACGAATGAGTAGACGCTAAACCTAAACTATAACACAGAAATTTGACGAGTGTCAATAACTTTGTTGAAAACGAACAACCTCAAATCTATAATAAGCCTCAACCGCAAATGATTAGTCTCGACAACCTGCTCTATAAGGTCTCAAAACCAGCCCGTTATACCGGCGGGGAATGGAATAGCATCGTTAAGGACTGGAAAAGAGCTACCATTCACTTTGCCTTGGCTTACCCAGATACCTATGAAATAGGTGCATCCAACTTAGCTGTTCCAATTCTTTATGATGCTCTAAATAGACAACTAGATGTACTCGTGGAAAGAGTCTATGCTCCCTGGATAGATATGGAAGCAGTTATGCGCCAACACCACATTCCTCTGTTTAGCCTCGAGTCCAAGCACCCTATAAAGGAGTTTGACATTGTCGGCTTTTCCTTAGGTTACGAACTTACCTATACCAATGTTCTGAATATGCTTGACCTGGCTCAAATTCCTCTCTTTAGCTCTCAGAGAAGTTCCTATCCTTTAGTAATAGCCGGAGGTAGCTGTGTTCTTAATCCCGAGCCTATGTCTGACTTTATTGACTTATTCATTATCGGCGATGGTGAAGAGGTCATCCTCGATTTCATCAAAATTTGCCTTGCTCATAAGGGTAATAGAGATAAGCTCTTACGCCAAGCAGCTACTCTTCCTGGTATATATGTCCCCAGTTCTTACAAGGTCAACTATAAAAAGAAAGGTACCGTCGACAGTATAACCCCTGAAGTGGTTGAAGCCAGTCCCGTAATCGAACGGCGGATAGTAGCTCACCTTCCGCCTCCAGTTACTAAACCCATTGTCCCCTACATTGAAGTGGTTCATGACCGGGGAGTTGTAGAAATCCAACGGGGGTGTAGTCGAGGGTGCCGCTTCTGCCAGGCTGGAATGATTTATCGCCCAGTCCGAGAACGCCCCCCAGGAGAGGTAATCAGCGCTGTTGGTGAAATTGTGAAGAATTGCGGCTACAAGGAAATATCTCTCGTCTCTTTAAGCACAGGCGATTACGGAGAAATCGAGGCACTGGTCCATCAGTTATCACAGAAATATTCGACGGATAACTTTACTTTGTCTCTGCCCAGCCTCCGCTTGGATACTTCATCCACTTTAATAGACTCTTTGCCGGCACGGCGCAAAATTACCCTCACTTTCGCCCCAGAAGCAGGCAGCGAACGACTGCGCAGGGTCATAAATAAAAGTGTTCCCGAGAGTGTAATGATGGACACCTTTGCTGCTGTCTTTGATAAGGGCTGGTTTAACCTTAAATTATATTTCATAATCGGTTTGCCTACGGAGACAATGGATGATGTGAAAGAAATTGTCCAGCTTGTAAGCAAGGTCTATCAGTTACGGAAGAAGACCAACGGGAGACAACTTCGGATTAGAGTCAGCATATCAACTTTCGTACCAAAGCCTCACACTCCCTGTCAGTGGTCAGCCCAAAACACTATAGATGAGTTAATGCCTAAATTACAGTTACTGAAACAGAGGCTGTATCGGACTGGCGTCCATTTTTCCTGGCAAGACCCTCTGACCAGCCAATTGGAGGCAGCACTATCCCGAGGAGACCGCCGTTTAGGTAGAGTAATATATAAAGCCTGGCAGTTAGGGTGCAGATTCGATGCCTGGAGAGAATATTCCCGCTATCAGGACTGGCTTAGTGCTTTTAAAGAAAGCGGGCTTGAATTAGCTTTTTATGTTAACCGAGAACGTCCTGAAGATGAGATATTGCCGTGGAGTCATATTGATGCTGGGGTGACTTCCAACTTCCTCAAAAAGGAATATCAACGGCTCCTTCAAGAAAAGGAGACTCCTGATTGTCGTTACCAGAGTTGCAGTGCTTGCGGGCTCCAGCGCTGGCATCCCCAGTGCCAGCAGAAACTGAATCAAAAACAATAGAAGAGAGATTATCCCATTTTCAAAGAATGGCTCAGCTCTTCAGCTAATCCCAACGCCTTTTTGGCTAATTGTTCACTCACCAGACCATCTTTAACAGCCTGATATAATTCGGAACGGTCTATCATTTTAACTTTCCCTTCAGCCCATTTGACCACATCAACCTTTAAATCAACATAGCGAATTTCGTCTGGATACAGCTCGACACCTGTATTTATGTTGTAAAGTTCACCAATAAGGTTACCATCCTGTCGATAGTAAGTGCGCTTACATATCCAAGAACCTTCTTCAGCCTCTAAGATACCCCAATCCCCTTCTTCCTGCAAGGCATTAAGCCCATCGTATTTTCCAGTACCACTGAAGCTCCGCCTGATACGAGCTAAGCTCCGCTCTGAATCAAACTCAGTAAGTCTTCCTTTCATGGTCAAGACTTTACCCTCAATTAACGCATGCTCTACCAGAATTGTCCTACCCAAAGGATAATGGCTATAGATTAGCTCCTCTTTGAGATTTTTGGCTTTATCAACATAGGCTGTGCCAGCTTCCACTTCATCAACTTTTTGGGCATTTATGAGTTTGAGTAGATGATGCTGGGGAATAGTAGGAGTGACTGAGGCTCTTACGGCGTCAAGGGCGATTTTAGAAGTATAAGTGAACTCAATGATGAAGTCAGTCCGGACACCCAACTTGGTGACAAACTCCTGCCAAGACAGCTTTAATCCCTGTAAGTCATGCAACTGCTGCGGCTGGGCTGAGGTAGACTTGACGATGACGTCTGGAATATTGTCTGTCAGTACTTCCATAACTTTTTCTACCTCCTTTCTCTCCCCTTCAGCTATAATTGAATGTAAATCACCTCCATCATATATAGATACCTCTTCTAACCCAGAATTAGGCTGGAGGTGGAAGCGCTGGCAGATAAGAGCTGAAGGTTGGGCTATACCGAAACCAGCATCGAGGAGGAGTTTTGTCAGAGCTGTGGAATAGACGCCTCTTATTTTAACTTTCGGCTTGGGCAAGGTGTAAAGAGTTTAATTCAAGTAACTTCATAATTCAACAGGAGTAAGGATGATAGAGTTAGACGGTTCAATTAAGTCAGGGAGCGGGACTCTGCTTCGTCATGCGGTCAGTTTGGCTACCTTGCTTGGTGAAGGGCTGCATATGTGGAATATAAGGGCTAAGCGGGACAAGCCTGGCTTGCGGCACCAGCATCGCCAGGCAATTTTGGCTTCTCGAGATATCTGCCAAGGGGTGGTGGAGGGGGCTGAAGTAGGCTCTATGGAGATAAGATACAAGCCGGGCAATAGAATTGATGGTGGCTACTATGACTGGGATATTGGCACCGGTGGCTCAACCACTATGTTAGCCATGACTTTGCTACCGTTAGCCTGCTTTGCTTCAAAAGCAACTACCTTCCGTATTACTGGCGGGCTTTTCCAAGACTTCGCTCCATCAGCCTACCACATGCAACACGTTCTCCTACCAACTTTGAGTAAAATGGATCTTTCAGCCGAGTTAACCATTGAAAGACCTGGTTATGCTGAATTAGGTGGCGGTATCATCCGGTTCAACATAAAGCCAGTCCAGGGTAGAATTAAGCCTCTTAAGCTCCTCAAACCTGGTGAAATCAAAGAGATAAATGGAATTGCCCTTGCCTCCCACCTCAAGCAAGCTAAGGTTAGTGACCGGATGGCAACAGAGTGTGCCCGGACACTTAAAGAGCATGGTTACCAAGCTAAAATAAGAGCTATCTATGATGACACTGCTCCTCACGAAGGCGCCGCTTTAGCTATTTGGGCAGAGGCTGGCGACTGCCTTTTTGGTTTCGACCAAGCCGGTAGAAAAGGAAGGCGAGCTGAGAGCATTGGGAAATATGTGGCTAACAATTTCCTTCAAGGCATCAGGGCAGGAGCCACGGTGGACAGGTATTTAGCCGACCAGTTGATAATATATGCGGCTTTAGCCGACGGGATGACCGAATATATCACACCGTCACTTACAGAACACATAGAAGCTAACCTTTGGCTAATAGAGCACATTCTAAGGAAATACGGGGCAGCTACTGAACTGGGGCAAAATCACTTGAAGATAAAAGGCATCGGCTACACCCGCCAACCGCAACCCTAATTCCTCTAAATTTTGTCTAATAGCGCGCCTCGCCAATAGAACAAAGTTCTATAACTTAATCACTTCTCGTTGCAGCCCATACATGTCAAAATAAACAATTACACATCTGAATAATGTCTGAAATAACACCTAAAAAGAAACGAGTCGTAGTTACTGGGATAGGTGGTGTTACCCCTTTGGGGTTAACTATGTCTGAGACCTGGCAGGCACTAATCTCAGGTAAGTCAGGTGTCGATTACATCTCTTTATTTGACACTACTAATTTCAAGACAAAAATTGCCGCCGAGGTAAAGGATTTCCAAATAACTGACTATGTGAGCCGCAAAGAATGCCGTCATATGGACAGGTTTACCCAATTTGGTGTAGCTGCCACTTTACAGGCTATAGAACAAGCAAAACTAATTATCAAACCTGAAAACAATGAAGATATTGGTGTTATCTTCGGTAATTGTGTTGCTGGCTTAGCCATCCTTTCAGAACAGCTCAAACTCCTTTTAGATAAAGGTCCAGACAGAGTAAGCCCTTTTCTGGCTCCAACCATGACCTGTGATGCTCCTTCCATTCAAATCTCCCTCCTTCTGGGAGTCAAAGGTATTAACTTTAGCGTCTCTTCCATGTGTTCCAGCAGCAGTGATGCTGTTGGTCAAGCTTTTGAAATTATCTCGCACGGTGGTGCCGAAGTCATAATTGCCGGTGGGACTGAGGCACCGATAGTACCCCTCTGTGTAGCTGCTTTCGAGTCTCTCCGAGCATTGTCACAGCACAACCATGAGCCACAAAAAGCCTACCGCCCCTTTGACCTGGAACGGGACGGTTTAGTATTAGGCGAAGGAGCCGTAGTATTGGTGTTAGAAGAGCTAAACCGTGCTTTAGAGCGCGGTGCCCCTATCCTGGCAGAAATCATAGGTTATGCGGCAACCAGTGATGCTCATCACCTGACCCAACCTGTGGCTAACGGCGAAGGTGCTGCCAGAGCCTTGCGCTTAGTATTGGACAAAGCTGAATTAATCCCCACAGACATTGACTATATAAACGCTCATGGTACAGCCACCTTACTCAATGACAGGTCGGAAACACAGGCAATCAAGAATGTATTTGCTGAGCGGGCTTACCACATTCCCATATCAGCTACAAAGTCCATGACCGGGCATCTCTTCGGAGCTGCCGGTGCTCTTGAAGCTGCTATCTGTATTTTAGCCCTTACCCATCAGGTCATACCGCCGACAATCAACCTCAGCCACCCCGACCCTGAGTGTGACCTTGACTATGTCCCTAATACATCCAGAAAGGTAGCTCTTAAGACAGTCCTCTCTAACTCGTTTGGTTTTGGCGGGCATAATAGCGTCCTTGCCTTTCGAAGTTACGCCAAAGCTGCCTAAAGAGACTTTCACGATAAATTCAACTGTGCCAGTGACTCTTGTTTGAGGCTATTAAGTCTCTCTTCAAAAGGCTGAGCGAAGCTTTCTAAAGTCTTCCACCACTCTTCCTTAGCTTGGGGATTAATGCCTCCAATGGCGGTGCCTGAAATCCGAAGCCGGTGAAGGATACCCCTACCCGCCTGGTTTATCTCTTGCCTTACCGTTTGTTCCATTTGGTTATATTCTCGAAAAAGTTCTTTTATTCCTTCCAGGCTTCCGGTAAACTCCCCTTCCATTAAAGCTGAGATTCCTTTACTTATGTCGTGGAGCCTGGCTTCCTTCCCCAGTTCAATAGCTTCCACCAATTGGACAAAAATGGCTCGCTTGATTAATTCTTTCTCTTCACCCTCATAATTATTGACAGTCTCTAATTCCTGCCAGTTTGGGTTGACCAAATATTTCTGGGCTAAGAATTTAGCTATGGAACCCGCTCTTTCTTCTTTCTGTCTTTTCGTCTCTTCGGCTGACAACCTACCAAGTTTTTTAGCTTTCTCTTGGGCAATTTCCCAGGCACTCTTGATTTCTCCCATTTTACCTCCCTGCTAAAGACAATTCGTGACGGATTTGGCTTTTAAACAAATTTTAGCCTATAATTTAAATAGATTCAAAGTAACACTTCCTGTTGTTTGTAGAAAGATTCATACTATGGCTTACTTATCCCGTTACCAGTCAGTAAAAGTAGCAGACAATTTATACTGCTATATCTGGCAAGGCAGAGGGAATAACTGTAACACCTGTATATTCGTTAATGTTCTGAGAGGTGGACATCCTCACATACTTATAGACCCTGGGCATGTTACCAACGAGTTTAGGGAACCTTGTTTTGAGTACTTAGCCAAGACCATGGAAAAGGATGATATAAGAATTGAAGATACTGGCTTGATAATCAATACTCACACTCACCCAGACCATTGCGAAGCCAATGAACTCCTTCTGCAGAAAAGTCGAGCCATAGTGGCATTGTCCAAAGAAGAAGACGAATTTCGCCAGACAATAGGTGAGAGACTCTATACTCTATTCGGAGCTAAGACTCCCCAATTCAACGCTTTCTTCCATCTCAAGGAAGGTAATTTGAGCTTAGGCATCAAGAATAAGATTAGCTTTCAAATTCTTCTAACTCCAGGACATTCCCCAGGTTCTATTTGCCTTTACTGGCAAGAACAAAAAGTCCTTATCACTGGTGATGTTGTTTTTTACGGAAGTATTGGTAGAACTGATTTCCCTGGCGGCAGTCTCTCTCAGCTCAAAAAAAGCATTGACCGTTTATCCGAGCTCGATGCAGAATACTTGGTCCCCGGACATAGTACCGAGTTTGGCGCCATTGTCCAGGGTAAACAAAATGTAGAACGCAATTTCCAAGGAGTGAAGCTATTCATTTAGGGATTACCTATGGAGACTGACGAGAGAATCCAATTTGCTATTGCCCATACCGAGGTAATTAGACAACCAAAGCAAAGCCTGGCTACTTTTGGCACCACTAACATCTACTATTATCTGGTGACCGAGCTGACAGAAGTCGTGAATATAGTACGGGAAGGAAGGGTGATTGCGGAACGTCCCCGAATTGTTACCCCCTCTTACCTTATCCATCTTGAGGGATTCTCTGAGCAAGCCCGGCGGTTTATAGAGCTGATGGCACAAAAATACCCTCATGAGCCAGGTGTCTTTTACACTTACAAGAACGAAGCTCGGGAGATGAACATTGTTTCTGGACCACTAAAACAGGTGGTAGACAATATAAATGCCCGAATAGACAGTCAGCGAGACCCTCTCAGTGCCATCATCAAAGGCGTGGAGGAATTATGGGATGTGTCTCTCCTTAAGTTCACTTATGAACTCACTCGAAGGTCCTTGTACACCAACATCGCCGAATTGGAGAATAGTGGTCTTCTGGACATAGATGAAACTGGAGTTCCCAAAGATGCCCGGCGGCATATTGAGGAACTTTTTGAAGAAGTCAGAGAAAATTCCTCCCAAGCCCCCAAGTTGATAACCGAACTAAGACGCTGGAACCTCTTCCATCAGTACCAAGACAGATTCTTCAATCTGTTCAGAAAAAGATAACTTTTCATACAGCCTATTGACAAATACCACCAGTTTTGTAGTACAATGGTCATAGGAAAAAAGTCTTAGAGTAATAGGCACAGGTAATAATAAGATGAATCGGCGACGGTCTAATATAGAGATAATAGCTGAGATGCTCAGGGTGGGGACAAATGGTGCTGGCAAAACAGAAATCATGTACAGCGCTAACATGAGTTATTATCAACTACAGAAATACCTGAGGTTCCTGCTTGAGCGTGGCTTTATTGACCGGTTAGTGGCTGAAAACTCGCATTTTAACTATCGGCTAACTGAAAAGGGTGCAAGCTTGCTCAAGAGCATAGACAATGTTCTGGAAGCTCTTGAATTTAAAGATAATTAGAAGAGGAGTTGCCTATGTCAGAAAAAAGAATGTTGATAATAGATGCTGAGGTCATAAAGAGAATAGACGAGAACCGTGGTGACATGAGCTATTCCGAGTTCATCAATTATCTCATTGATAGCCAACTTAAAGAAAGTACGGAAAAACAAAAACAAAACTACGCTACTAAGGACGACCTTCATCACCTGGAGCAAAGCCTAAAAGAGGTACTGCGCAGCTTTCTGGAGTTCTTCCTCAGTTACGGACTGGAACTCGGCAAGCCACCCACGACTAAAGAATTTGCTGAATTAGACAGAAGACTGCAAGCCCTGGGCAGCTCCCCTTCCTCAAAGGCTTAAAGCGTCCAAAAACCCCCTTTTTTCCTACTCGCTCCCCGCTTAATACCCCCTCCAAATCTGATAGAACTATCTTCTATAACATAATCACTTCCCAAGCTTAATACTGTCTGCCATATTTGTACCTACAAACCAGCAATGGTTTGGGAGGTGAGTTATGTCCAAAATAGGACAACTCTTGCACCAAGGGAGATATGACGAATTATGGCAGATGTGTTGTGGCTTTATTGACCTGAGTCTGGAACAATTCATGGCTATCCAGCAGCGGCTACTGCTTGAGCAAATAGAGTTGCTCAAGAATTGCGAACTGGGGAAGAAAGCGATGGGGGGAGCTATGCCGGAGACAATTGAAGAATTCCGAAAAGAGGTGCCTTTAACTACCTATGCTGATTATTGCCCTGAGTTACTTGACAAGGATGAGTCTATGCTACCAGCCAAACCTCTTTTCTGGCAACACACTTCAGGCAGGTCTGGAGAATATCAGTACAAATGGGTACCCGTCACTGAGAGGTATTATGAAGAGTGGGGTAGGGCTTGCACTGCAGCAGCTATTTTCGCTACCTGTAATGGTGAGAGGAAAGTGGCTCTTAGAGAGGGTTGGAGACTTCTTTACGCCTTAGCGGCTCGTCCCTACACTTCAGGTTATATAGCACAAATGATAGCAGAGCACTTGGGCATTAAATATCTACCTTCGTTAGAGGAATCTGATGCTATGACCTTCGAAGAACGGGTAAGAGAGGGCTTCAAACAAGCCTTATCTCAAGGCACCGAAGGCTTCTTCGGTCTGGCAGGAATACTGGTAGCCATTGGAGAACAATTCCGCTCCCGGTCAAGCAAGGTGAGTATCCAGCCTCTGCTCCCTCAACCTCGGGCAATTATCCGCCTGGTTAAAGGACTATTCAAGAGTAAATTAGCCCGGCGTCATCTGCTACCCAGAGACCTCTGGTCTCTAAAAGGAATAGTCATTGGTGGCACTGATAGTTCCATTTACAAGGAGAAAATCAAATACCTCTGGGATAAATATCCCTTAGATGTCTATATAGGCAGTGAAATTGGCACCATAGCTATGCAGACCTGGGATTATGAAACCATGACTTTCATACCCACTCTCAACTTTCTCGAATTTATCCCTGAAAAAGAATATTTCAAATGGCGATCAGACCACGGCTATCAGCCAAAGACAGTCCTGTTGAACGAAGTAAAAGCCGGTGAGAATTATGAAATTGTCATCACTAACTTTCACGGTGGTGTTTTTGTCAGATACCGAGTTGGAGATATGGTTCGGATAGCTTCCCTTAAGAACAAAATTTTGGGCATTAACATCCCCCAGATGGTTTTTGAAAGTCGGGCTGATGACCTTATTGACATTGCCGGCTTCACTCGTCTTACCGAGAAAACTATTTGGCGTGCCATAGAAAGTAGTGGCATCCCTTATGAAGACTGGACAGCACGTAAAGAGGTCAAAGGAGCACCAATGCTTCATATCTATCTCGAACTCAAGGATGGCTATGTTCCTCCTGAGTCAGTGTTGACTGCAATCATTCATGAACAACTCAGCAAACTTGACAGTGATTACGCTGGTTTAGAAACCATGCTTGGGCTGAAGCCTCTGCAAGTTACCTTGCTCCCCGATGGTTCTTTCCAGAATTATGTTTCAAAACGCCGAGCTGAGGGCGCTGATTTAGCCCATCTAAAACCACCTCATATTAACCCTTCAGACAAAATACTCTCTTTGCTGGGCGCTGAAGTTGAAGCTATGCCTGCCCTTGGTAACATAGCTGAAGTTGAAACCTTGTCTAATCCGTGATTTCAGTCAGGTTTCCAGCTTGAGATAAATAAGTCGAAGCAGTTCTTCTCTTAAATAGAGACTCCTTTTCTACCTAATGTCCTCAGACAAGCTTTAAAACTGGCACGGGTAGGAAGGAGAAAAGGAGTTTGACGACGATACTCAAAATAATCGGGGAACATTTTTGGGAACAAAAACCTGTCCTGAATAAACACAAGAAGCACGTCAGCTCCCGACCACACAATAGCAGCCAAAAGGAGAATTCCTGACGGGAAAAGGATAAGCAGAGAGATAAAGACCAGAGCTAACCAGAGGACTCCCGGGTGGCGCACTAAAGCGTAAGTGCCAGAAGTAACAAGTTTATTAGTAGCAGTAGTAGCAAAAGTGGTGACAAAGGGGATTTCAATAAATAAGGAGTAAACAAGAAGGCAGACTGAAATGGTGAGAAGAAAAAGACCCAAAGGGGTGGTGAAGGCAGACAGATTCAGCCTTGGTGTCTCCAAGATTAACTTTATAATGGCATAGACAAGCAAAGCCAGAGCTGTTACCCAAGTCAACAGCTTGATCACCGAGAGACGTCTTAGATTAATCCAGTCAAAAAGAAGAACTAACCCAAAAGCAAACACACCAAGGAGAATATACTTCATCAGTCCCAACGCTATTTTAACAAACTGCATTAAACTCGGCGAGGCTGAAATCTTAAACCCCTAAGAATTTCCTTTTTACCTCTTGACAGGCTCAGCAATAGTAAGCAATAATGGTCGCAATAAACAATTAAACTACAGAAATTGCTATGACTACCTATTCCATAATTCCCGCTATCGCTCTGATAGCTTATATTCCCCTCCTATTTCTGGTGCTGAGCCACCGCCCCTGGCAGCGCCAGCACAAGCTACTTGTGCTTTACTTAATTGCAGCCATAATATGGGGCTTAAGTTCCTTCCTGCTCCATAGTAGCCTCCTCCCGGAGTTAAAGACTGAGTTAGTGAAAGTTCTTCTTCTTTCCATAATGTGGATGGCGACCCATTATTACTACTTTGCCCGCACTTTTGGCTATAAGCCCGATGGCTTTGGGGTTAAATTTGGCTATGGTTTTATTCTTCTCTTCATCGTCCTCGCTTCCCTAAACTATATGCCTCAACAAGTTTCCTTTACACCAGGTGAGCCAATAATTATTGACTGGGGTCCCATGCTCTGGTTAATAGCTTTCCCTATGCTCACCTTAGCTGGGATGCTCCTTTTTTCCCTGGTCAAGAAACTCAGTATTTCTACTGACCCAGCGGAGCGCAATCGGGTAGCCTATCTCTTGATTAGCGTCGGAATCACAACGGTCTTCCTTTCGACCAATATAGTTCCCCTCTTCAGGGGCTACCCCGTAGACCATCTTGGCAATATCATTAATGCCAGCATCCTTACTTACGCTACCCTGAGGCATCAGTTAGTCAGCATTAAAAGTTTTGCCCGACGTGGCTTAGTTTTTGGTGCAGCTACCTTTGTAGTGGGCGGTCTTTATCTTCTCACTTGCAGTGCCCTTCATTATGGTTTTGGCTTTGAGTTAGATTTAGCTACCATAGCTATAGCTATAGTGGGCGCCAGCGCTCTAATAGCAATCTTCTGGAATCCCCTAGAGCGTGCCCTCAGCCAGATGGTCGACCAGCTTTTCTATGGCAAACGCCTCTTTTACCGGAATGGAATAATTGACTTCACTCGTCGCACCCAGAGTCTTCTCGACTTGAAAGGTATAGTTGAAGAGTTGACCCAGTTAGTAGCCGGGGCTACCGATAGCAAATCAGTCAACTTCCTTATCCAGAAAGGTGAGGGAGAGGATTTTATCTCTCTCAGGGAGGACGACAATCCGGCACTGAGTATGAAATTGAAGCAGGATAGCCCAATCGTCGACTGGTTAGTCCATACCCACACCTATTTGACCCGGGAGGCTCTGGACACTGTGCCGGAATTCCGCAGCCTGTGGAAAGAGGAAAGGGATACTATTGACTCTGCCAGAATTAAATTCTTTCTGCCCCTCATTGCCCGGAATAAATTAGTGGCTATTTTAACTCTTGCTGAGACGAAGATGGGAGCTACCTATGATGTTGATGATATGAATTTGCTCCAGACATTAGCCAATCAGGCAGCAGTAATAATTGACAACGCCCGGCTTTATGCAAAAAGCCAAGAGTTAGCCGAAAATCTGCAACTGACTAACCAACTTACTCGGATAGTTACCTCAAGCCTTGACATCAAAGAGGTCTATGAAAGGTTTGTCCAAGAGTTGAGGAAAGTTATGGATGCAGACTGGGCTTCTGTAGCATTGCTTAAAGAGGGCAAGCTGCACTTTTTTGCTCTGTCAAGTGTAGCCGACTCAGTATGGAAATGGGGGGAGACCATACCTCTGGATGGTACCGGTACCGCTTACGTGACCGAGACCAAGCAGACCCTTGTGGAAAGAGATTTGCTGAAGCGCCACAAGTTCTGGACAGGTGATGTTCATCTTCAAAGTGGTATGAGGTCTATTGTTTACACCCCCCTAATCATCCGAGGTGAAGCTATTGGAGCATTGGTGATTGCAAGTCGTCACCCCAATGCCTACGACAGCAGACAAGTAGCCATGCTGGAGCAGTTATCCGGGCAGTTAGCCGCTACCGTGGAAAATTTCAGGCTTTATGGAAGAGCCCAAACCGAGGCAATTGAGGATAGTCTTACTGGTCTCTTTAATCGGCGCTATTTTGAGAAACGCTTGAGCGAAGAAATTGACCGTTACTCCCGTTACGGCGGCTCATTTTCTGTGGTTATTTCGGATCTCGACTTTTTTAAGGTCTACAACGATTCTTACGGGCACAGGGCTGGAGACAGGTTACTCAACGAACTTGGGCAGATAGTGAAAGGATCGGTGAGAAAGGTTGACCTTTGCTTTCGCTATGGTGGTGACGAATTCGCCTTGCTTTTGCTGCAAGCTCCAGTAGAGGAAGCTTATGAGGTAGCTGAACGAGTACGAAAACGATTTGAAGCTGAAATGAGAACCAGACAAATCGCATTAGCTCTCAGTCTGGGTGTAGCTTTCTGGCCCGTTGATGGTTTAACAGCCGACGACATAATCCGGGCTGCCGATGCTGCTCTTTATTACGCTAAGCAGACCGGCGGCAACCGAACCTGTCTTTTCTCCAACATAGTACCCCCCCCAGCGGGACGGACATTGGAGCAGGTCAGCCGTGAGAGAGTAGCTTTAGATATTGTCTACGCCTTAAGTGCTACCGTTGATGCCAAGGACCATTACACCTACAGTCACTCTCGCAAGGTAGCTACCTATGCCGTGGCTTTAGCCGAAGCTGCTGGCTTAAACCAAGACCGGGTAGCCCTCGCCAACACCGCAGCGCTCCTTCACGACATTGGCAAAATCGGCGTCCCTGACAAAATATTGAACAAGATTGGCAAACTGACGGCTGAGGAATGGGAAGCCTTCAAAAGCCACAGCGCCCTCGGGGCTACTATTATCAGCTACGTACCCACCCTTACCCCGTGCTTACCCATCATTCTGCATCATCATGAGCGCTATAACGGATTAGGTTATCCCAATCGTCTGAAAGCAGAAGATATCCCGTTAGAAGCCCGGATACTGGCTGTAGCTGATGCTTTTACAGCCATGACTACTGCCCGCCCTTACCGAGGTGCTTTGTCTTACAAAGAAGCTATAGAAGAACTAAAAAGGGGGGCGGGTACCCAGTTTGACCCCAACTTAGTAGAGCTTTTCGTACCTATAGCTCTATCCTCAGCTTCAGAAGAAACACCAGTGAGAAATCCCAATGACTCCCCTGCCCAGCCAGAGTAAAATACGCCATCAAAAGATTATTCCGCTTGGCGCGCAGACCAGAGCTATCTTTGAGAAGAAGGGGGGTTTCTAACCAGTAGGCATATATTCTGAGAGAAAATCTTCAATAGCCCGTGATAAGACTTTTCTGGAGATATTTTTAATATTTCAAAGCCAGTTTTTGTTGCCAGTTCCATAAGTTCACGATAAGAGAAGAGATAATAGTAGCGATAGACAGTCTTGTCTTTGAGGCGCCACGGTATTCTCACCTCTCTGCCCCGAAACCAGAAACGGGGTTGCCACCGGTTCCAGACAGTGACAAAAGCTTCACCACCGGGTTTTAGAGCTGCCTTAAGTTCGTTAAAGGCTTTTTGCCTTACTTCCCTTCCCACTATGTTATGGTAAGCAGCTATAGATATTGCCCAGTCAAAGCTATTTTTACGATAAGGTAAAAAGCAAGCATCGCCTACTACCAAATTAGCTTCGAAGCCAAACTTGTCGGCGTATTTTTGTGCCAGCTTTATCATTTCCTTGGAGAAGTCCAGTCCCAAAAGCTCAAAACCATATCGGAAAGGCAAGAAGTCTGGACCGTGAGCACAGCCAATATTGAGCAACTTCCCCCCACGCCATCGCCTGGCTATTTCCTCCAGTTCTTGTCTGAAGCGTGGATAGTGCCTTACCCGGTACCAACTTTCTGCTATCTCGTCAAAGACTTCTTTCATTGCGAATGACAAAAGCGAAGGAAATTTGCTAAACTTCAGATATAAGGAAAGCATAGAATGAGGAAAATTTCAAGGACTATATCTGGTGTCACTCCGGTAGCTGTTATGGTTGAGCCCAACCCTTGTCCGGGCGAATGTGTTTATTGCCCCACTTACCCAGAAGCCCCGCAGAGTTACACCTCAGAATCCCCAGTAGTTATTCGAGCCCGTAAGTCTGATTACGACCCCAAAAGGCAGGTTGAAGACAGGCTCAGAATATTAGCCGAGATGGGGCATCCCACAGACAAAGTAGAACTCATCATCATGGGAGGCACTTTTTTAGCCTATCCTGAGGAATATGAGCACCAGTTCATAAAGAGCTGCTACGACGCTCTAAATGGCAGCCTATCTCCAGATTTAGAGACAGCTAAAAGGGTAAATGAACAAGCTAAACATCGCTGTGTCGGGTTGTGTATTGAGACCAGACCTGACTGGTGTGGCGACCAAGAGATGAAACGGATGCTGGAATTTGGTGCAACCCGGGTAGAACTGGGAGTACAGACTCTGGATGACAATATCTACCGCCTGGTGAGGCGAGGACACACAATAACCGAAGTAATGAACGCTACGCGGGTGCTTAAGGATTGCGGTTTTAAAGTCTACTATCACTGGATGCCCGGTTTACCCGGCTCCACCGTCGACCACGACCTCGAATTATCGCAGCAACTATTCTCCGATCAAAACTTCAGACCAGATGGACTCAAGCTTTACCCCACTTTAGTGGTAGCTGGTACTGAATTGGAAAGATGGTACTACAACCATCGGTATCAGCCATATCCAGAGGAAGAAATGATAGACCTGATGGTAAAAATTAAGGCTCTGGTTCCTGGCTATGCCCGAATTTCCCGGGTAATGCGAGATATTCCGAGTAAGTTTATTATTGCTGGCTTAAAGGACTCGTCTTTGCGAGACGCCATTAAGAGGCGGATGAAGGAATTGGGCGTTAGCTGCCGTTGCATTCGGTGCCGAGAATACGGGCACCGTTACCGCGATGGCTGGAAGATAGGTGAGCCTCAGCTACACAGGCTTGATTATCAGGCTTCGGGAGGCAGGGAAGTCTTTCTTGCCTTTGAGGATGATAAGGAAACACTTTTTGGTTTGCTGAGGTTGAGAGTCAAAGAGGGACAGGATTTTGCCCTGGTTCGCGAGCTTCACGTCTTTGGACCTGAAGTCCGGGTGGGGGAGGAGCCATTAACAGCTGTTCAGCATAGAGGGTTAGGAAGAGAGCTGCTTAAAGAAGCCGAGCGGATTGCCAAAGGGGAATTTCAGGCTTGCCAGCTAAAGGTATTGAGTGGTGTCGGGGCTCGGGACTATTTCCGAGAATGGGGCTATAGGTTAGACAACGGCTACATGGTGAAAGACTTATAAGGAGGAAATCATGCGACCTGTTTATGAGATTGATGAATTGGCTAAAGAGGAATCATGGCGGATGTTCCGCATCATGGGTGAATTTGTAGAGGGCTTTGACCATCTGTCGCCAATACAGCCGGCGGTCACCATTTACGGCTCAGCCCGAGCCAAGCCCGGCGATAAGTTATATAGACTCACCGAAGAGATTGCTCGTGGTCTAGCTCAACGAGGTTTTTCCATAATTACCGGAGGTGGTCCTGGAGTTATGGAAGCAGCCAACAAGGTCGCCAGAGAAGTCGGCGTGCCTTCAGCAGGTCTTCACATTGAATTGCCCGACCAACCTCCCAATCCTTATCCCACCCTTTCTATACATTTTCATTACTTCTTCGTGCGCAAAGTGATGTTAGTGAAGTATGCCACGGCGTTTATTCTCATGCCCGGTGGCTGGGGAACTCTGGATGAGACCTTTGAAACTCTAACCTTAATTCAAACAAAAAAGATAAAACCTTTTCCGGTAATACTGGTGGGTACCAACTACTGGAGAGGTCTGGTTGACTGGATGAAACAAATTCTGGTAGGTAAGGATTTTATTTCAGCGTCCGACCTGAATTTGTTTCATGTTACTGATGACCCAGAGCGAGTATTCGAAATTGTGCTGAGTTGGCACGAATTGCAGAAGAAGAGCCCCGGGAAGGGAGAAATTTATAGGGATTAGCTGCATAAATGGCAAGCTACTAAATGTCCGGGCTCGATTTCCCTAAACCTCGGCTCTTCTCGATTACAAACAGGTAGTCGGCGATGGCAGCGGGTGTGAAAGCGGCAGCCTGGTGGTGGGTTCAGTGGAGAGGGAACATCACCAGGGAGTAAAATCCTGCCTCTATCAAGTTCTTTTAGTGTAGCGGCAGCAGAAAGAAGGGCTTGAGTATAAGGGTGAGAGGGGTTATCAAAGGTTTCCTTTTTTGAAGCCAATTCTACAATTTTACCTAAGTACATCACCGCTATCCGATGAGAAAGGTGTCTTATTACCGACAAATCATGGGCAATGAATAAGTAAGCCAGCCCCAATTCTTCCTGGAGGTCCATCATTAGATTAAGAATTTGGGCTTGAATAGAGACATCCAGAGCACTTACTGGCTCATCAGCGATAATAAGCTTTGGATTCAACGCCAGAGCTCGGGCAATACCGATGCGTTGCTTTTGCCCGCCACTGAATTCGTGAGGATAATGCATCGCCATTTCCACTTCTATTCCTACCTTCTCCAGTAATCGGGCTACCTTCTCAAACCGCTCTGATTCATCAGTAACACCACAAATAGCTAAGGCTTCGCCCACAGAAGCACCTATCGTCAGCCTCGGGTCAAGAGAAGCCTGGGGGTCTTGAAAAATCATCTGCACTTCTCGCCTCCAGAAGCGAAGTGCTTTTTTGTCTAATCGAGTAATATCTACACCCCTGTAGCGGATTTCCCCCGCCGTTGGCTCTTCCAGTCTGAGGATAGTCCTGCCTAAAGTGGACTTGCCACAGCCCGATTCTCCCACAAGTCCCAAAGTCTCTCCTTCACTTATCTCAAAAGAAACACCGTCAACTGCTTTTACATCGCCAATGTGTCGAGATATGAAACCGGTAGTTACTGGATAATATTTCTTTAAGTCTTCTACTTCCAGTAACCTGTTATTGTGCATTTAGGGTTCTCCTCGGTATAAATGACAAATTACGGTATGTCTTTCGGAGACAATTGTCTCCAGAGGCTCTTTTTCGACACAGACAGGCATAGCTTGAGAACATCGAGATTGGAAAAGACAACCCGGGGGCAGGTCTATAGGGTCAGGGGGTGTCCCGGGTATTGAGGTTAGCCTGGTGGTAGTGACCGAGGCATCAGGCAAGCAGTTAATCAAGCCAATAGTATAAGGGTGTCTGGGGTGCCTCAGAATTTCGGCTACAGTCCCAGTCTCGCATGGCTTGCCCGCGTACATAACTATAGCTCTATCTCCTATCTCAGCAACTACACTGAGGTCATGGGTTATGAAAATAAGAGACATTTGCCTTTTTGCTTTCAAATTGCGAAAAATATCTATAATTTGGGCTTTTATAGTGACATCTACCGCAGTAGTGGGCTCATCAGCAATGAGAATTTTAGGGTCACAGGATAAGCTCATAGCTATCATAACCCTTTGCTTCATACCCCCAGATAACTGGTGGGGATAGTAGTCCATGGTTCTTTCAGCATCAGGCATACCCACCTCAGTCATCAGACTTATGGCTTGCCTTCGGGTTTCTTTTTCCTCACTGCCCAGATGAAGTTTTATCTGCTCCGTTATCTGGTCACCGATAGTAAAGACAGGGTTTAAAGCTGACTGAGAATCCTGGAAAATCATGGCGATTTCTTTACCTCTAACCCGCCTTAGTTCTTCCTCGGGGCAGGTAATAAGATCTAAGTGGTCATATCGCACCTCTCCAGTGACTATCTTCCCCGGCGGGGAATCTACCAACCTCAAGAGAGATAAAGCAGTCACGGTCTTACCACAGCCAGATTCACCCACCAAGCACAAGCACTCACCTCGTTTCAGCTCAAAACTGACGCCATCCACGGCTTTAACTACGCCGCGGCGGGTAAAGAAATAGGTTCTCAAATTGGTGACTTTCAATAAAGTAGTGTCCATTGGTTAAAGACCGCTTTTAGGGTCAAAGGCATCTCTGAGTCCATCGCCCAAGAAGTTAAAAGCGAGTACCGTCAGGAAAAGCATAAGCCCGGGCTCTACAGCCACCCACCAGGCAGTGTCTAAAGTCTGCTGCCCAGCTTTCAAAACAGTGCCCCAACTGGGCACTGTAGGGTCACCTAAGCCAATAAAACTCAAAGCCGCTTCAGCCAAAATTACTCCTGGTATAGATAAAGTAGCCATAACAATGACCAAACTGATGACGTTGGGTATCAAATGGGCGAAGATTAAACGACTGTCACTCGCCCCCAAGGCTTTAGAGGCTAAGACGAATTCCCGTGTTCGCAAAGACAAAGCTTCACTTCTGATTAACCGAGCAGCACCTGTCCAGCCAGTAAGTCCGATTACTAAAACAATGATAGCCAGATTAGGTCCAAAGATGAAGATAACAAACACCAGCAATAGAAAGAAGGGGAAGGTCATCATAATATCGGTGAATCTCATGAGGATATTATCTGCCCAGCCCCCCAAATATGCAGAGAGGACGCCGATGACAGTCCCCAAGATTAAGGCTATCAGCGTGGCTAACAAGCCCACTTGCAAAGAGACCCTGGCACCGGAGACTAACATGGCTAACATGTCTCTACCCTTATTGTCAGTACCCAGAGGATGTTCAATGGTGCTTGGGACAGAGACCCTTACCAGTTTTCCCGTTTCTGCATCATAGACTGACTGCTCGATGGTAAAACCTAAAGGTGGCAGGTCCTTTTCTTCAAAGTTGACTGCTGTGGGGTCTAAAGTGAAAAAAGGACCAATTACTGCCATTAAGATCAAAAAGAGGATAAACGCTAAACCAAAAATTGCCAGACGGTTCCTTTTAGTCCTGTCCAGATAATACCGGGTTAACCTTCGGTTGGTATAAAGAGGATAGACTCCATAAAGAAGCAAGACTATGCCAAAAGCAATGTAGAAGTAAACAATTGGGGCGAAGATTTTGTCTACTAAAAAAATATCAAGAACACCAACAAGGCTAAGAAGGCTAATAGCCAGAACCAAGACCAAATTTCTATTTTTGCCGATTTTACTGACTAACTTGTCCATCAGTCGTATCTAATCCTCGGATCAAGATAGGTATAAGTAATGTCCGTGACTAGGTTTACCATTAGGACAATGAAGGTACCAATGAGAGTTATCGCTACCACCACTGGATAGTCATTGGCAAAGATAGCGTTAAAGGATATTTGCCCAAGACCAGGAATGCCAAAGACAATCTCGGTAAGATAAGCACCACCAAAGACAATGCTGCCCAAATCAAACATTATTATAGTTATGATAGGTAGCAGAGCATTTCTAAAGACATGCTTGCCAATTACGGTTCTCTCTGGCAGCCCTTTAGCCCGGGCAGTGCGAACAAATTCTTTTCTAAGATTATCCAGCATAGCTGACCGAGTGTAGCGAGTATAACCAGCTAACATCCCGGTGCCCAAAGTGACTACCGGTAGGATTAGAGCCTTAAGATTAGCTAAGGAAAAGAGGGGAAGAGTAGTATCGTAGTAAGTCTTGAATAGACCAAGCTTTACTGAAAAGACCAAGATGAGCATGACTCCCAGCCAGAAATTGGGGATGGAAATGCCAATGAAAGAGAAAAAGGTAGCAATGTAATCCGTTTTACTGTATTGCCTAACGGCGGAGTAGATGCCGATTAAAATGCCCACGACGGTAGCAAAGATAGTGCTTAGAAATATGAGCTGGAAGGAATAAATCCAGTGGGTTTTAATTAATTGCATTACTGGCATGGAGGTACTGAAGGACCATCCCCAGTCTCCTTGAACAAGATTGGCTATATAGTCAACGTATTGTTGGTATATAGGCTTGTCCAGACCATACCTGGCTTCTATGGCTGCAACTACCTGAGAGACATCCTGTCCAGTAGCTGCGAGGTTAGCCAGGTATTTGTCAGCAGGGGAACTCGGTCCAACCCGTATCAGGATAAAGGTGACCGTCATTATCCCAAAAGCAATAATGACGGCATAGATTAGTCTTTTGATAATGTAATCCCTGAGCCAGGTCTTCCCCACAGGTTTCCCTACCTAATCTTGAGGGGACTGCTCTAAAGGCAATGGTCGAACACCAAGGGTCAGTGTTACGCTGAGTTCAGTACCGTCTCTTATTATCTTTAAGCTCACTTCTTCTCCAGGGTTTCTCCGACTAAGGTAGCTGAGGAGGTCTTCGAGGCTCTTAATATCAACCTCACCTACACCAATAATGACATCGCCACCCATTTTGATCTTCTTCTCATTAATGGCTAATTCGGTATCTCCACCCTTCAGTCCCGCTTTTTGAGCAGGGCTATCCTCCAAGACTTCCACAATCAGCAATCCACGGGACACTTTAAGCCCCATAGCCTCCACAATAGCTGGTGTCAAGTTAGTAACATTAATGCCAAGCCAAGGATGTTCATATTTACCTTTTTCTATAAGGGAAGGTAGTACTTTGGCAATCATATTGGAACTGATAGCAAAACCAACACCAGCAAAAGCAGGTACTCCGTCTCCAAACATTAAAGCCGTGGTCACCCCAACTACTTCGCCTTTGGAGTTCAAAAGAGGTCCTCCTGAATTGCCCTTATTTATAGGAGCATCAAATTGAAGAACATCAGGTATAGAATACCCTTTTTCGACGGGTAACAATCTGCCTTTTTGGCTGATTATGCCTGAAGTGACACTACCCTCCAGCCCAAAGGGGCTGCCCACGGCAATCACAGGGTCTCCGACCTTTAGAGCGTTGGAATCAGCCAAGGTGAGAGGTGTTGCTGTCATTGATTGGGTTATCCTGATAACAGCGAGGTCACTATACAAATCCCCGCCCACAAACTGGGCTTTCAGGGTGTTGCCATCGGAAAGGACTACTTCAATCTTGTTACTATCTTCAACAACATGGTTATTGGTGACTATATGTCCTAAGGAGTCAAAGATAAAGCCAGAGCCACCTACACTTTCTCCAGAATTTCGCTGAACTTCAATTTTCACTACCAATTTTTCTATCTGTCCATAAATTCCACCGACATCTAAGGTGCTTTGAGCCAAGTAATCCACTTTCTTATTTAAATCTTGCAGTTGCTGGGAAAGAGCGTCTAATTTTAGATTGGACTGGTAGGAGTAAAAACCTAACCCAGCAACAGCCACCAACAGAAATGCGGCTACAGCAATTGCGGCAATGAAGACAGGTTTCTTAATCATGCATCATGCTCCTTTATTCTTCAAAATACCACAGATGGTAGTTGTAACCCATATTTATTCCCGGTTCCAACCCCTTAACCTTTTTCTGAAAGCCAGCATTGGCTAACTGAAAGGCTAAAAAATTGACCGGCTGTTCCTCAGAAATAAGTCGGGACAGTTCAGCGTAAATCTGCCTCCGAGCTGATTCGTCCAGAGCTTCTTTTGACTTAGCTCTGCTGAAAAGCCCATCAACTTGCGGATTGAAACAACCAAAGAAGTTTAAGCCTCCTTCGGAAGCGTAGAAGACATCTGACCCTGAAGGGGCTAAAGGATTAGTGCTCAAGCCGGTTACTATCATATCCCACGGCTCTTCGCTCATAGCCTCCGGACCGTTGTTGTACCTCGGTTCTTGGTCTGAGCCTGGGACTTTGTTCATAAAGTAACTCCGGAGCAAAGTTGCCCACGGCACTGGTTTTACCTCAACTTCTATGCCGATAGCCGATAGTTCCTGCTTCACCAGAAAGCAAACATTTTCTCGTTCTTCATTGCCAGAGTTGGTGAGTATGGTGAGCTTTAGTGGTTTGCCGTCTTTATCTACTACCTCTATCGTCCCGTCAGCTCTCTCCGCTCCATAGCCAGCCTTGTACAACAGTTCTTTAGCCTTCTCTTTGTCATAAAGGGGGTTAACCCCAAATTTGACTATGCCCTCGTCCACATACCAAGGTGACACTTTGGGGATAAAGCTAAAAGCCGGTTCGCCGAAGCCTAACAGGACTTGCTGGATGAGAGCCTCTTTACTGATGGCTAAAGAAATAGCCTGTCTGACTTCTTTTTGCTTGAAGCCTTCCCAGCCATTGTTTCTCAAGTTATAGGTCAGAAGCATATAACCTGTCGTGGGAAGGGTGTAAACATTAATATGTTCTAAATTTTTGAATTTGGCTACCTGGGGTGGGTCAATACTGGCGTAGGTAATGTCCTTAGCTTCCAAGGCTGCATGCATGGTAGCTGAAGTACCGAAGAGTTTGACGATATATTGTTCAAAATAAGGAGCCCCGATCTCTTTCCCCAAATAATAGTCAGGGTTCCGTGCCACTACATACTTATCGTTCCGTACCCATTCCACAAATTTATAAGGTCCCAGGTTACCTGTATAGGTCAGGTTATTGAACTCCGGAGCCTGAGTAAAAGCTTCCACATCTCCTTCATATTTGACCGCAATATATTTGGGATAGGGAGTCAGAGTGCGTACAGTGTAGATAAATTCAGGCTCAACAGTCTGCCGGGTTATGGTAAATGTGGTAGTATTGACCACTTCGGGCTTGACAAATACTTTTCCACCGTTCACTGTCTCTTGCCAATCACTCTTGTAGGGATAGTTAAGCCATTCAGAGAACATTAGATTCTTCAGCGTGTAAACATAGTCTTCAGCCGTCACCGGTGAGCCGTCACTCCACTTCAGGTCATCCCTGATAGTTACCGTATAAACCAGACCGTCATCGGATACTTCTACATCCTTAGCGGCACAGCGAAGCTGGACTTCATACTCATTATTGTAAGTAGCTAAAGAATCAAGCGTATGACCAGCAAAACCTAAGGAAGCACTATCAGCCGCCAGAATCCAGTTCAGAGTCTCAGCATCGCCGGCTGATGTCCCCGAGATGTAGATACCCGAAGCTTGTTTAGGGCTGGTAGGTACACAGCTACTTACTGCGAACATAATGGCAATCGAAAATAGCAAAAGCAGAACCCAAATTGATTTCTTATTCATCGGAAAGCTCCTCGTCTTTTTCGTTCCGATCTTAAGTTTTTCTGCCACCGCTTCAATCCCTTGCCCGACTTAAAACGGTTTAGATTCAAAAAACCTTTTTTGCCCTTCGCCATAGCTCTTATCTAAATAAAGCAGTCCTTGAATCTTTGTATTGCTCTATCCACGTCTTCTGGAGTATTAGCGCCGATGCGCTTCACAGCTTCCTCAACCCTCTGGTATTTGTAATCATCATACAAGTCATCCAGTTTTTCATAATAGCCAGCCCTTCTCCCCAGCCTGAAGTTGAGTCGTTCCTGAGAGGACAAAGACAAATATCTATTAACAATTGCGAGAAGGCTTGGTTTAGCTTCAGGCAATTTACCATCTATTTCTGGCAGTAAGTTTAAGATATGGTCGCTCTTAAGTTCGCTGGTTACCTCCAGTTCATTTAGAAAAATACTGATTTCAGCCACTATCTCATCCTCAGACAAAAGTCCAAATTCCCCGCTTTCAACTCTTGACCACAACGGCATTTCAGGACGGACATGAAGGGTACGCAATCGGATAAAGTCAGGGTTAATCTTATTCAGCACCCAAGCCGTTTCTACGGCATGCTCTTGAGACCATTTCTTACCACCCAGTCCAGGCATGACATATTCACAAAGAGAAACGCCAGCTTCCATTATTCTCCTGCCGCCTCTTATATGCTCTTCAGCAGTAACTCCCTTATCCATATAGTTGAGCACAGCATCATTACCCGACTCCAGCCCGATGTGCAACCGAGACAATCCGGCGCCTTTCAATTCCTCTAATTCTGCTACCGTCTTCTTAGCTGCAGTTTTAGACCGACCATAGCAAGTTATTCGAGTTAGGCTGGGGAAGGTCTCTCGCAGGAAGCTAATTACTCTGACTAAATCGGGAGTTCTCATTATTAGAGTGTTAGCATCCTGGAGGAAAGCCGATTCAGCACCTGCCCAGAGCCACAAAGCAACATTGCGGACACCACCATCATGCCGTTCCTGTTGGTAAACCATACCAGCCACTTCTCTTACCCTATCACCATAGCCCATACTCCAGGCTAATTCTTTAATGGCTTCGCTTATGGCTTTGGCTGTCTCAATGTCCCGGAGTATTTCCTCTGCCGGTCTCAGCTCAAATTTACATCCTTTATAACAGCCACAAAACAGGCATCGGTTCCATGGGCAGTTCCGGGTAGCCCGGATGAGAAGGGAATGAGCCTCACTGGGTGGTCTTATCGGTCCCAGTTCATATGAGCACTCCGTTAGCTTCTGGGTAACCATAACAACCCATTATATCCTTTCAATTGCTCACAGGCAAACAGCTCTAACAGGGAAGTAGCTAAACTTTTCTTTCTTTCCCCCGTTTAATTATAATAGACACCGGACAAAATTAGGGAGATGTCTGGTGTCAGCGGATGAAGTTTTAGTCCATGAGGCAATAGAAGGTAACCAAAGTGCTTTTGCCGAGCTTTACGATAGGCACTTTGATAAAATCTACCGGTATGTTTATCTAAAAGTAAGCAATAGGGCTGAGGCAGAAGATCTGACCCAGGAAGTATTCCTTAAAGCCTTGAGGGCTATCGGCTCATATAAATGGCGTCAAATCCCTTTTTCTTCCTGGTTGTTTCGGATTGCTCACAATGAAGTGATTGACTATTATAGAAAAACGGGGAGGAGAGAGCTGGTTCAATTCAACAATAATGTTCATGATATGAAAGAGGACCCGGTACTGGTTGCCGAGCACTCTTTTGAAAAAGAGAAATTGATGGCGGCTTTGCAAAAATTGTCTCCAGCCCAGCGGGAAGTAATTTCCCTTCGCTTCGGTAGTGAGCTATCCATTGCTGAAGTGGCTAAGACCCTGGGCAAAAGGGAGGGGACAGTAAAAGCTTTGCAATTTAGCGCCACAGTAGCCCTAAGGAAAATTCTTGCTGAGAAGACAAATGGGTAGAAAGTTAGAAGATATTTTTAATGAATGCTGTGAGCGGCTGCTTCAAGGTGAAAGTATTGAGAGCTGCTTAGAGCGCTATCCTAAAGAAGCGTCTAAGCTTGAGCCTTTGCTCAAGGTGGCTGCCACCGTTCATACGAAGGCTGCTTCCATTCAAGCTCGTCCTGAGTTTAAATGGCGGACTCGCACCCGCCTTGAGGGAGCTTTTCTTTATACTCAACGTCAGAAATTAGCCAAAGCAAAGGTTGGCTTTGGCTGGCAACAGAGCTGGGCGTTAGCCCTAAGTATAATGCTGGCTGTCTTGGTAGTGGGTGCTGGTACAGCGGCTGCTTCCACTCAAGCCTTGCCCGATGAACCTCTTTACCCAGTGAAATTGGTGACAGAGCAAGCCAGACTGACCTTGACTTTTTCTGACATTGCTAAGACCGAACTACATGCCCGCTTTGCCGAAAGACGAGCCGAGGAAATTGCCCAGATGACTCAGCAAGGCAAACCTATTAATATTGTTCTGGCAACAGAGCGACTGGCTGCACATCTGGAAAAGGCTGAAGAATGCGCCTGCCCTCCTGTAGCAGCAGGAGTGCCCGAAGAAAAAGCATTAGCTCCAACTCCAGTTCCAGCTCCACCTTTGTCAACAGCTACAGTACCCCAAAGTGACAAGGCTGCCAAGGTGAAAACATTCTTAGAACACAGCGCTGCTCGGAATGTAGCCGCCTTAGAACAGGCTCTGCAACAGGCACCTGAAGAAGCCAAGCCAGCCCTCCGCCTTGCCATTGAGATGACCAAGAAAAGATACGAGAGAATAATAAAAAAGGTAGAGGAGGGTAGAGTCTCACCTACCCCTCAGTCACCTCAGGATGAAACCCAAGAACCTCAAGAGGAGGAAGAGGAGTCCCCGTCAATGCCTCAACTGCCACAAGGCAAGTCCCAAGAAAACAAGACCTCACACACGCCTTCATTACCTAAAGGCAAATCCCAAGAAAGACAGCCATCCTGATATAGTTTCCTGAAAAAGTAATTCCCTACTTCCTTAAATCTCTTTTATCTATAGCTGAGCCCTCTTTGAGACTTTGCACCATTTGTTTTCGACATCCAAACCCAAACTCCTACTTTACAAAGCTTATGAGCTTATAAACTCGATTGGCAACTTTTCCGTTTTATATTAAGAACCTGAGTAATTAAGCAAAAGGCAGCCTAAATGAGAATACGAGACATAGTGGAGAACCTTGTCTTACCTATAGGACTGGAAGCCCTGCTTTTAGGTAAGGAAGTTATTACTAATGATGGCTGTTCGTTGGGGAAGGTACGGAAAGTTAAAGTTGAACCTGCCCAAGATAAATTGCAGGTGTGGATAGAAGGCATTTCAGACGAACTGAAAGAATTTCACTTCAGCGACATCCAATCTCTGAACCGCAAAACAGTTGTCCTCAGAGATGGAGTCTGCCAAGTTAACTAATTCCAGTTTGAGTAATTCTCAACCTAAGCCTTCTTGGAATAACTACTGAAGCCCTTGTATAATCTTGTTAAATAACAAAATAGTCCACCCGAGTTTCTTCTTTGAAACACGAACTACCAAGACGGCTATTTCATACTTGTAGTTGTCTCGTTTTCCCGATTGCTGCCTTATTATTACCAAGAGATATTTTTCTCACCCTGCTCATTTCGATAACAGTCATTTTCCTTATCTTTGAACTTATCCGACTTCGCTTCTCCTCAGTGAACAACTGGTTTCTTAATAACTTCCACATCTTGCTTCGGGAAAAAGAGATGACAAAGCTTACCTCAAGTAGCTATCTCCTTATTGCCTGTGTTATCGCCTTCCTGGTTTTGGACAAGTCTATAGCGGTGTTGTCTTTTGCTTTTCTTGCCGTGGGTGACCCGGTTGGTGGTGCTGCTGGTGAGAGATGGGGCAAAAGAAAGATAAGAGACAAAAGCTTGGAAGGCAGTTTAGCCTTTTTCTTTGCCGCTCTCATCTTTGGACTTATTTTGAATTTGGCGACTCAGGTTACCTTAGCGGTGCTGTTCATGGGGGTCTTGGGGGCGACCCTAATTGAGTTTTTGTCTTTACCTCCAAATGATAACCTGACCATACCGCTATTCTCTGGTGGATTAATGACTTTGGTCAAATTTGTAGAACAATATTTAGGCGGAGGACTTTAGGAATTGAAATATATAGGGTATAATTAGGGAACAACACTGAAATGGCCTCACAAGTTTTCTACCGTAAATGGCGCCCCCAAGCCCTGTCTGAAGTGTTCGGTCAGGAACATGTTACCCAGACACTGCGCAACGCTTTAGCCTTAGGACGGATAGCTCATGCTTACCTCTTCTGTGGTCCTCGAGGTACTGGTAAAACCAGCACCGGGCGCATTCTGGCAAAGGCAGTAAATTGCCTTAATCTTAAGGATGGTGAGCCGTGTAATGTTTGTAGTATGTGCCAAACTGTTAACCAAGGAAAGGCTTTGGACATTATAGAAATAGATGCAGCCAGTAATCGCGGTATTGATGAAATTCGCGACCTGAGAGAGAAAGTCAACTATGCACCGAATCTAGCTCAATACAAAGTCTACATAATAGACGAAGTCCACATGCTTACCGAGGCTGCCTCTAACGCTCTGCTCAAGACCTTAGAAGAGCCACCTGCCCATGTCATCTTCGTTTTAGCTACTACCGAGCCTCATAAAGTCCTGCCAACTATTCTGTCTCGCTGCCAGCGCTTTGATTTTCACCGACTTTCCCAATCAGCAGTAATTTCAAAACTAAATTCTATCTGTAAAAAAGAAAATATTGATATTGAACCCGAAACCCTGAGACTTATTGCCCGGGCAACTACCGGAAGCCTGCGGGATGCTGAGAACTTACTTGAACAATTGGTTGCCTATTTCGGGCACAAAATAGAATTGACTCAAGCCCAAGCAATGTTGGGGATCAGTAATGACCTCCGCGTTAAAGAGTTAGCCCATCATATTGTCAATGAAGATATCGCTGCCGGACTTCAAACTGTTAACGCTGTTAACGGTGACGGTCTTGACCTTCGTCAATTTAATCGTAGCTTAGTGGACTACCTTCGCAATATGCTTCTGGTCAAATCTGGCTCTGAGGGAATTGTTGATGTAACCCAAGATGATTTAATAGAGATGAAAGCTTTCGTGGCTAATACCACTCTCGACCATTTATTGAAAGCTATTAAAGCCTTCGGTGCTATAGACCTCCGTCTGGACAATTATTCCACACTGCCATTGGAACTGGCTCTAATAGAATGTATGCTACTTCAGGAAGAGAAAACAGCCTTTCCTTCAGCTCAACCAAAGGAATTAGTCAAAGTTCCTAATCCCTCACCAAAACCTGTCAGATTATCCCAGGAGTCAATGCCCAAGCCAGAAATGGAGAACATCAAATTATCAGAAGAAGGTGTTCAGGACATCAATTACTTACGTAGCCACTGGAAGGAATTTATTCTCTCATTGCGAGGGGAAGGCTCCAGAGGTAACCTTGATGCTCTTTTGCGCAGTGCTTGTGAACCAGTAGCAGTGGAGGGAGATGTTCTGGTTTTAGGCTTCTACTATGATTATCATAAAGCAAAAATTGAAGACCCCAAATACCGGCATTTGGTAGAAAGAAAATTGAAAGAGGTCTTCGGGCATAATTACCAGCTACGTTGTATTCTTACCAGTAGAGAAGAAAAGACTAAAACCAAAGCCCAGCCAGAGAACCCAGTAGTAAGAGCAGCTCTGGAAATGGGGGCTAAAATCATTGATGAGGAAAGTTGAGCTAAAATGAATAAATTTGTCTTACGTCAAGCGCAAGAATTGCAAGCCAAATTGGCTAAAGCCCAGCAAGAACTCGGGGATATGACTGTAGAAGCCACCTCCGGTGGCGGAGTCGTCAAAGTAGTCATGGATGGGCACCAGAAAATTCATTCCCTAAAAATATCTCCCGGAGTTGTTGACGCCACTGAAATAGAATTTTTAGAAGACTTAATAGTGGCAGCGATGAATGAAGCAACTCAGAAATCTCAGGAGCTAACGGCACGGCACCTGAGCAGCTTAACAGGAGGACTCAAGATTCCAGGCTTAACTTAAACCAGCCTTTTAGCACTGTGGCACAAAAGGAGGAAAAATGATGGACTTAGCTATCCAAATATTGGCTTACTACACTATTATTGCCATGATGGTTGTCATCGGTGCTTCTATTTGGCAGGTAGGCGAGACTCGGGAACATACTCGCACTGGGGCTGTGCTCAATTTTGTGGCTCTTTGTATTGTCATCATCTTCGCTATCCTCGTCATTCTTAGGGGATAGCAGGAACTACACTAGCAAGGACTGACTGACTTGAAGCTGGGTTTTATACCTGCTGCTGAGCCGGTGGCTCAGCTGATTGAAAAACTAAATAAATTGCCGGGCATCGGACCTAAAAGCGCTCAGCGATTAACCTACCATTTGCTGAGGGCTCCAGCAGAAGAGGTAAGAGCACTGTCTGAAGCCCTCTTAGCCATAAAAGAGAAGATAAACTTATGCTCAGTTTGCTTCAATGCCACCGACTCTGACCCGTGTCTTATCTGCCGGGATGAAGACCGCGACTGCACTAAAATCTGTATTGTCGAAGAACCCTCTGATATTCTGCCCTTAGAGCGTACTAAGAAGTATAAAGGACTTTATCATGTACTTCATGGAGTTATTGCCCCCACCGAAGGAATCGGACCTGATGAGTTGAAAATTAAAGAACTCCTTTCTCGCCTTCAGAATGGTTCAGTGACTGAGCTCATCTTAGCAACTAACCCAAATTCCGAAGGGGAAACCACTGCCATGTATCTTCAACAACTGATTTCCCCTTTAGGTATTCGGGTCACTCGCCTGGCTCGCGGTTTACCCTACGGAGGAGAACTGGAATATGCCGACGATGTCACCTTAAGTCAGGCTTTAGAAAGAAGACAGGAAATCTGAGCAAACGACTGCGATGACAGCGCCTCGCGTTTATAAAACAGAGGCAATCGTTCTTAAACACATCAAATTGGGGGAAGCTGATAGAATTCTGACCCTGTATACTCCGGGATTGGGCAAGATAAAAGCAGTAGCTAAAGGAGCCCGCCGTCCTGGGAGTAAATTGGGGGGGCACGTTGAACTACTGACCCACAGCCTGTTAATGTTAGCCCACGGACGCAACCTCGATATCGTAACCCAGAGTCAAATAATCAATAGCTTTCTGCCTTTGAAAAACGACCTGTGGCGAGTTAGCTATGGTCTCTATATTTCAGAGCTGGTTGATTCCTTCACCGAGGAGCGCTTGGAAAACCAGCCTATCTTTGACCTCCTACTCAATGCTCTGAATTGGCTGTGTGAGGCTAATGACAGTGAAATCATTCTCCGCTATTTTGAACTCCACCTCCTTCACCATCTGGGCTATCGACCTCAGCTTCAAAAGTGCCTTAGCTGCAATTCAGCTCTTCAACCAGTGACCAATTTTTTCAGTCCACATCAGGGTGGTGTCCTCTGTCCAGAGTGCAGTTACCGAGAGCCAGTAGCCCGACCTCTTTCCATCGACGCTCTCAAAGTGCTGCGCCTATGGCAGGAGTGTGACTTTGCTACTGCCCGTCAGGTAAGGATAAGTCCAGAACTGTCCTCTGAGTTAGAACAAGTAATGAAAGAATATATCACCTATCTTCTGGAGCGGGAGACTAAATCAGCTGCCTGGCTGGATAGGTTGAAGCAAGAAATTCGTAGAATTGCTGTTGACACGCCGATAAAGTCGGACTAAAATTTGGCGGCAATAAATAACTATGATAATTCATGGCGGGCGGGTGGGTAAGTAACTTTGCGTAATAACTGGCATCCAAAGCCGGGAGACAAGTTTGTTCGCCGTCCCCGGCTTAAATTACACCCCCTAAGGCGAATTCTTGGTGTGCCCGGACTATTTAGCACTGCTTACGGCGACCTTGGTTCCTCCATTTATTACGCTTTAGGCATTGTTGCTATAGTAGCCTTAGGCGCAACCCCGGTAGCTCTGGGGATTGCTGGGATTTTCTTTGTTTTCACAGCTCTTTCCTATGCCGAAGGCACCGCTATGCTTCCCGAAGCTGGAGGTTCCGCCAGCTTCGCCCGGCACGGGTTTAACAATCTCGCAGGCTTTATTGCCGGCTGGGGGCTTATTTTCAGTTATATTGTCACCATCTCCATTTCATCTTTTACTATACCCTCTTATCTCGGCTACTTCTGGGAGCCTCTTAAAACATCACCATTACTCGGTACCAGTGTTGCTATGGGCATCGTCGCCATCTTGATAGGAATTAATATCATTGGCATTAGGGAATCAGCAGTGCTGAATTTCTCTTTAGCCATACTTGACATAGGCACTCAGTTATTGCTCATAATTTTAGCCGTTCTCTTCCTATTCAACCCGATTGTCTTCATTCACCGTATCACCAACTATTGGCCCTCAACTCCAAACCTTATTTTTGGTGTAGCTATAGCAGCCATAGCCTTCACTGGTGTGGAAACCATATCTCAAATGGCAGAAGAAACTAAACGCCCACAAGTAAATACTCCGAGAGCTCATATTCTCACAGCCATAGTTGTTTTAGCTATCTATGCAGGTATTTCCTTAAGTACTTTCTCGGCAATGACTCCTCAAGAAATAGCTTCAGAATGGGCTAAAGACCCGATAGCTGGCATTGCTCATGTTCTTTCAATAACCATTGTGCCCCACGAGATAGCGAATAGATGGTTTTCTGGGCTTGAACTTCAAATCATCTTTGCTTGGGTACTCGGAGCAATACGAACCTTACTTCCGGTACTGGTAGCCCTGCTGGCATCGACAATTCTGTTTATAGCTACTAATGCCGGATTAATGGGTATCTCTCGCCTTTCTTTCTCTCTAAGCCGATTTCAACTGATACCCCCAGCTGTAAGTCGAGTTCATAGTCGCTTCAAAACACCGTATGTTGCCATAATCGTTTTTGGTTTGGTGGCTATATTACTTCAAACTCCAGGGTTCTTTATGCCGGGCGTTTTTACTACTTTAGGTGGACTTTACGCCTTTGGTTCCATGCTGTCCTTCGCTTTAGCTCACCTCTCCATTCTGGCACTACGAATGAAAAAACCTGACCTCCCCAGACCGTTTAAGCTTGGCTGGAATATTAGGATCCGGGGGCGTGAATTACCTCTGACAGCTATTCTCGGCTTATTAGGCACTAGTGCTATCTGGGTAGTAGTGGTAATAATGCAGCCTTACAGCCGTTGGGTTGGCTTTGTCTGGATGGGGGTTGGGTTTCTACTTTACTATCTTTTCCGGCGTCAACTTCCTATTCAGCAATCAGAAAAAAGAGATTTAGCTTCCCGATGAAGGCGTCAGAGTAATTGCATAGCTGTTGACTTTGTAAGTATAATTGATTTAGTTATCGAGGTTACCTATCCGTGGAGTTTGGCAGGATTCTGGTGCCAGTCAGCGGCAGCAGGGCTGACGAAGAAGCTATAAAATTGGCTTGCAGTTTGGCTAAAAAGTCTAAAGCTAAAATCTACGTAGTTTATATCATTCAAGTCAAGCGTAGTCTCCCTGTGGATGCCAAGATTGAATCGGAGATCAAAAGAGCCGAAGCAGTGCTGACCCAGGCTGAAGATATTGCTTCGGAGCTAGACTACGAGGTGGAGACAGATCTACTCCAGGCACGCGAAGTAGGACCGGCTATCGTTGACGAAGCTATGGAAAGAGATGTAGACTTAATTTTAATGGGCATTGGTTATAAAAAGCGCTTTGGCATCTTCAGTTTGGGTTTAGCTGTGCCCCATGTCTTAAAAGAAGCCCCTTGCCAAGTATTGCTCTATCGTGAGCCTATTCCTTAAGGAGACAAATGGAGGTAATTATCATGGGGTGTGGGCGGGTAGGAGCTCAGTTAGCCAGTCTATTGGATACCGACGGGCACAGAGTAACTATTCTTGATATTGATGCCTACAGTTTTAGAAGGTTGCCACCAACCTTCAGTGGCACCGCCTTGGTCGGCGATGGCACCGATGAAGATGCTCTTAAGAAAGCCGGTATTGAAAAAGCCGATGCCTTCATTGCCGTAACCCAGGGAGACAACCGTAATGTTATGGCAGCGCAAATTGCCAAACACCTCTTTAATGTGCCACGGGTTTTGTGTCGTATTTATGACCCACTGCGCAAAGACCTGTATGAGATGCTTGGCTTAGAAGCTATTAGCCCAACCACAGTCTTTGCCCATCTATTGATGGAAAGACTGGAAATACCAGCTAAAGATGCCTAAATGAATTCCAGAAGGGGAGCATAAGATAGTATGTATATGATTGTTGTTGGCGGCGGGGTAGTGGGCTATTACTTATGTCGGGCACTAATTGAGGAAGGGCACGAAGTCCTGGTTATTGAAAAGGATGCCAAGAAATGTGAACGTTTTCTTGACGAGTTAGGAAGCGTGTGTATGCGAGGCGACGGTTGCGAAGCCAGTACTCTCTCTGAAGCCGGTACTGGCAGAGCTGACATCTTTATTGCCACAACCCATGAAGACGAAGATAATTTGGTGGCTTGTCAGATAGCCAAACACAAGTTCAACGTCCCTCGCATTATCGCTCGAGTAAATAACCCCAAAAATGAAAAAATCTTCAGGAAATTAGGCATTGATTGCACCATCAGCGTCACTAACCTCATCCTAGAACATATTGAGGAGGAAATACCTACCCACCCCCTTGTTCACCTTCTAACATTAGCCAGGGAAAATCTGGAAATTGTTGAGGTCAAGATTCCTCAGACTTCAAAGTCGGTAGGTAAGGCAGTAAAGGAATTACCGCTGCCGGCTGGTTCTATTTTGTCCTTACTTATCCGCAACGGTCAGAAGCCCCAAGTGCCTTCACCAGATACCTTAATTGAAGCTGGGGATCGAGTCATTGCCCTAACTCCTGGTGACCAAGAAGAAAAACTCAAAGAAGCTCTCGCCGGAGAATAGGTTACTCTGCAAAGCGAAAATAGGATTGCTTCACTTTGCTCGCAGCAACAAAAGGGGCTCCAGATGGCGTTACGGTAAAATCAACTCAGTCCAAGTTAGCTTTGAGCTTGTGATAGGTCGCCTTCAGAGCTTCAGGAACGACTTTAGTATCAGACAATACTGACATAAAATTGGTATCTCCCTGCCACCGCGGCACTACATGAGTATGAATGTGTTCCTCTATACCTGCCCCAGCTATTTTGCCAATATTCAATCCAATATTGAAACCCATCGGCTTCATTACCTCGGTCAGCAATCCAACACTTCTCTTAACTATAGCAAAATGTTCCGTCAACTCTTCATCAGTCAAATCTTCCAAACGAGCTAAATGCCGATAAGGGGCTACCATCAGATGTCCGGGGTTATAAGGGAAGGAGTTCAGGATCATGAAATTGCTTCTGCCTCGGTAAAGAATGAGATTAGTTTCATCGTCTTTCCCCGCCGGCTTCTGGCATAAGATGCAGCCATTTGTCTTAGCAGCAGCAATGTATTCCATTCGCCATGGTGCCCAAAGGTACTCCATTTGACAATCCTTAATATTACCTGCCTTTATCATTAATTGCAATAGATATAGACCAGACAGGGGCTAAGAGATTGCTTTACCTCGTCGCAATGACACGGGGAACACATAATTGTTGACTTTGGTAACCGATATTGCTATCTTTTGGTTGGGAGATTGAGGAAGAACAATTGGCTACGGAGCTTAACTTCATAGTAAAAGGTAAGGTACCCGGGGGACTCAAAAAGGAGATTATCCACACCCTCGAGGATTGCTACCAGCACTTTAGCCCCAAAACCCCGGAAAAGGTGGAAATCCAAATAGTAGACAAAGTAGCTATCATGCTGGACTTCTTGAGAGAAGAGAAATTCCGCCTTGGCATAACCACAACCGGAGAAGAGGAGTTTTTGTGCTGCCATGATGCCTGGCGAGGTTTCCCAAGGATAATCGTTTGTGTTGACAGATTAGCCAAGTTAAATAAGTTAGCCAGAATGGGCGCTATCCGCCATGAAGCGGCTCACAGTGCTCTGCACGGTTCCTTAGAATATTACATTTTCCCGGTTTCCGAAGAATGCCACCGTTTAGCAAGGATAAAGGGCGTTGACCTCACTATTTTGGAACAAGCCCTTTATTTCGTGTCAGTGGCGGTTAAAGATTTCGAAGCTACCAGGTATTTGGTTAAACATGATTACGTCAATTGCCAGATTGCTTTTGCCTTGGAAACACTCCAGCCTTCAGAAGAGGATAAATCAGTCTGGAAGTCAGCCCGAACTAAACGTCAGGCTCGGTATCTTTGCGAGACAGCTTTACTCAAACCGATACTCTTTACACATCCTTTACTCTCGTTGGATAACCCAAAGAAAATCTCATTACAGCAGCAGGTTAACCTGGGCACACGGTTGGAAACTATGATTGAATACATAGAGGAGTCGGAACAAAAAAGACTCCTTCAGATAGTCAACAATATCGTGGATGGCTTGACCAATGATACTCACCGTAATATTGATTTTGCCTTAGGTCGGTCGCTGGAACTGCTATGATTGTGTTAATTATTGACTGTTAAAAAGCCCTGAAGGCTTCAGCGCCACTACGGCAATTCTCTTGACAGTCCGTTTTATAATATTAGTTGCCGCTTTTTTGGGGGTAAACTGGTTATATGAAACTGGGTATTGATATCGGCTCTATCAGCGCTAAATTAGCGCTGATAGATGAAGCCGATAATATTATTGAGTACCATTATGTCCGTACCAGAGGGCAGCCGGTAGAGACGGTCTTAAGCCTCCTTGAAGACGTATTAACCAGACACTCCCCTGAGCAATTCAGACTTGTGGCTGCTACCGGTAGTGGTGGCAAGCTCATTGCTGAACTTCTGGGAACAAGGTTTGTAAATGAAATCATCGCCCAGGCAGCCGGGACAACACGCTTCCACCCCGAGGTCAAGACCATCATTGAGATTGGTGGTGAGGATTCCAAACTTGTCTTGCTGGGCAGTGAAGCTCCAGACAAGCCATCAAAAGTCACCGATTTTGCCATAAACGGTGTTTGTGCCGCCGGCACCGGCTCTTTCCTCGACCAGCAAGCATCCCGAATGGGCATTCCCATTGAGCAGTTTGGCGATGTAGCTCTGCAATCAGCCCACCCACCACGGGTAGCCGGACGCTGTAGTGTCTTCGCTAAGACCGATATGATTCACCTTCAGCAGGTGGGCACACCGGTTCACGATATTGTTGCCGGCTTGTGCTTTGCCATGGTACACAACTTTATGGGTAACGTTGTCCGCGGTCGCCAGATAGACAAACCAGTTTCCTTTCAAGGCGGCGTGGCTGCCAATAAAGGCATCAGACGAGCTATCCTCGAAGTTATGGAACTGAAGGAATCTGAACTTATCATCCCAGAGCATTTTGCTGTACTCGGTGCCATAGGAGCAGTCTTCGTAGCTCAGGAGAAAGAGGACAAAATTGAAGACTTAACCAGTAGCTTACCCGCTGATGCTGTCGACCGTATACGACGATATCTTGCCACGCGAAAGTACGAATTTGTCAGCCTACCTCCGCTTGAGAGTGATAACTATCCTATTAATGTTGCGCCCGCCAAAATAGCTGCTTCGCAGAAAATTGAAGCTTATGTGGGGGTAGATGTAGGGTCAATAAGTACCAACGTGGTAGTAATAGATAGAAATAACAATGTATTAGCCCGACGTTACCTGATGACTGCTGGCAGACCTATTGAAGCAGTCAAAAGAGGACTCTACGAAGTTGGGCAGGAATTGGGGGAAAGCATTGTGGTCAAAGGTGCTGGTTCCACAGGTTCCGGTAGGTATATGACCGGTGAATTTTTCGGTGCCGATGTCATACGCAACGAGATTACCAGCCACGCTAAAGCTGCAGCCTTCGTCTGCCCTGAGGTGGATACCATTTTCGAAATTGGCGGGCAGGATGCCAAATACATCAGCCTGGAAAACGGCACTATCGTTGATTTTGCCATGAACAAAGTGTGTGCCGCCGGCACGGGCTCCTTTCTCGAAGAACAAGCCGAGAAATTGGATATCAACATTAATGAGGAATTTGGTACCCTGGCACTTTCGGCAATACAACCCCTGGACTTGGGCGAGCGCTGCACCGTGTTTATGGAGTCCCAGCTAAATTTCCATAAGCAAAAGGGGGCACCCAAAGAAAACCTGGTAAGCGGTCTTGCCTACTCTATTGTCAAGAACTACCTTACTAAAGTGGTGGAAGACCATCGCATTGGTGACAACATTCTCTTTCAAGGTGGAGTTGCTTTTAACAGAGCGGTAAAAGCGGCTTTTGAGAGCGTTTTGGGAAGGAAAGTCCAGGTGCCTCCTCATCACGACATCCTCGGTGCTATTGGAGTCGCCATGCTGGCTAAGGAAGAAATGGGCAGCAGAGGCGGGCAAACACGCTTCCAGGGCTTCGATCTGAGAGATAGAAAATATGAACTGTCCTCCTTTGAATGCCAGGACTGCCCAAATAGATGCGAAGTCCACAAAGTAATCTTTGAGACTGAAACGCCCCTCTTTTACGGTTCCCGCTGTGGCAAATACGACAGCCCAGAAAAGAAACAACAGCGCCAGTCTCTGAAAATCCCGCGCCTTTTTGACGAGCGTTACAAAGTCTTAATGAATGCTTACCCCAAGGACACTCCAGACTGCCCAAATGGCAAAACAGTAGGAGTCCCCAGAGCTTTGTTTTTCCACGAATTATTCCCCTTATGGAAAGCCTTTTTCACCGAACTTGGTTTTCAGGTAGTAGTCTCTGACCCGACTAACCGCCATATTATTCGTAAGGGTGTGGAAAATGTTATTGAAGAACCTTGCTTCCCCATAAAAGCAACCCACGGACATGTGCTCAATTTGTTGGAAAAAGACCTGGACTTCATCTTTTTACCCGTTCAGTGCACTATGGAAAAACTGACCGACGATTTTGAGAAGTCCTGGAACTGCCCACTGACTCAAAGTCTGCCTTTCATCATTAGTAGCTCCACAAAAATTAAAGAAGCCCTCAGCAGTGAAAGACCAAAGGTACTTAGACCGGTCTTTCATGCTGACAGGGGTCGACCTTGGCTGAAAAAGGTCTTACGCCATTTGGCACGGGAAATGGGAATCTTCAAGGCTGATTTAATTGACAGAGCCATTCGGGCTGGCTTCCAAGCCTTCGATGCCTTCAATGAATGGCAACAAAGACGGGGACAAGAAGTCTTGGCACAGTTGAAGCCTGAAGAAAAGGCTATTGTCATCGTCGGACGAGCCTATAATACCTGCGACCCGGGAATGACCTTGAACTTGCCTGAAAAACTACGGGAATTGGGTATGCTCGCCATTCCTATAGACTTTCTACCCCTCAAGTCAATGGCAAAGGAGGTCATCTCCGTTCATCCCAATATGTACTGGAAAGCCGGGCAGAAAATTCTAGCAGCTGCTGAAATGATTGCCAATGACCCACGGCTATTTGGACTCTACCTGACTAACTTTGGCTGCGGACCGGACTCATACCTGTTGAAGTTCTTTAGTAAAGAGACCGAAGGTAAGCCCTTCCTTACCATAGAAATTGATGAGCATTCCGCAGATGTGGGTATTATCACCCGTTGTGAAGCTTTCATTGACACCATTCGCAATGCTGCGACCCGAGGTACCAGGAAATCCATTGAGGTATTCAGCTTCGTACCTACACACACTAACGGCAGGAAAATATACATCCCATATATGATAGACCATGGTTTCGTTATAGCGGCATCAATGAGGCATTGCGGGGCTGCTGCTGAAGCTCTACCTATGTCAGACGAATTGACCCTGGAATTGGGCAGAAAATATACGAGCGGCAAGGAATGCTACCCCAGCATCATCACTACCGGCGACATTGTCAAGAAAACTCTTTCTCCCGACTTCGACCCCGAACAGGCTGCCTTTTTCATGCCTGGTGCTCGCGGACCCTGCCGTTTTGGACAGTATAATAAGCTGCATCGCCTTGTCCTTGATGAACTTCACCTGGAAAAAGTCCCCATCCTTGTCTTCGACCAGACCAAAAACTATCACCAGCATCTTGCCACCTTAGGGCGAAACTTCAGGCTTCTTGCCTGGTGTGCTTTTACCCTTCTGGACTTGATGCAGAAAATACTTTTGGAAAGACGACCTTACGAAGTTAACAAGGGTGAGGCTGATGCCGCTTATCAAGAATGGCTGGAGCTATTAGTAAGGCAAACGGAGCAAGACGGTGATGGCTTTGAAGAATTCGCCCATAGAGCCAAGGATGCCTTTGAAGCCGTAAAAATTGACCAAAGCACTCTTAAACCAAGAATCGGCGTTGTTGGCGAAATCTTTGTCCGTAGTAACCAGTTTGCTAACGATTTCATTGTTCGTAAACTGGAAGCCCTTGGTGCCCAATGCGCACTGCCGCCTCTTGAGGAATGGCTTGACTATATTGATTATCAGCGCAAGCGACGCAGTTGGCTTCGCCTTGAAGGGAATCGGAAGGATTGGGCTAAACAGAAACTCACTGAGTTCTTCCAAGAAAGAGCTGCTGAGCCATTGAGAAGACCTTTTGATAAAGCCATTGAACACTTTGCCCACGAGCTACCGACCCCAGAAATCTTAGACCGTGGCTGTGCCTACTTGAACCGCGAAATAGAGGGGGAAGCAATTTTGAGCATGGGGCGAGCAGTAGAATATGCTGAGCACGGCTTCAACGGAATTGTCAACGTCATACCTTTTGGCTGTATGCCCGGCACCGCTACCAGCATGCTTCTCCATCAATTCCGCCAGGAGCACAGCCTACCAGTTTTCAACCTGGTGGTTGATGGCAGCAAAGACCCGGGACAAGATATCCGTCTTGAAGCTTTCTACCACCAGTGCTGCGAGCATATGCGCCAGCGCCATCGGTAGAGAACAGACAAGGAACCCTTCGTTACTCGTAACCTTGATATCGGCGAGGCGTGGTCAGGCACCGGGGTTCATCACATACCCAATAAACAAGACAGTCCCCGTCTCGATGTCACGAATCAAGAAGACAAAGGGGCGGTCAACGGTGACTTCAATAGGCGTACCTGGCACTGCCGTCACTTTCATCACCACCGCAGTGGCGGCTGCTGCCTCTGTGCCGGCTTCATCCACGGAGACAAAGGCTTTGTGCAGCACATCTCCTATGAAAAGGTCACGGTTGCCAGTCATACCTGAGAAGTCTGCATCTGTGGAAAAGGCAACGGGCATGCCCATTGCTGCCAGTGTATCCTTCAGACTGAAGTCTGAGTTGAATTCAAATTTTGGCATTGTCAAGGCAATCTGCTCTGGCTTCAGCCTGCTAATAATTTCCTCCACTCGCTGGGAATCCAATAGTTCTTCAAACATCCCAAACTGACCAGCTTGCGGGAGCAATATCACCATTGAGACTTCACCACCATCGTAGGGCAGTTCAACTGCTTGATAGTTATCCCCTTCAGCATAACCAAACATCTCTGTCTGTCTCATCATCGGCACGGTGACCTCACTTCTGTTGAGCAAATAGAATGGTCCGTCTTTGGTCATATCTTCTTTGAATGGGTGCTGCCATGCTGCATTGAAGTAAATAGCGTTGGTGAGGACAAGCCGGGTGAGTCTGTCAATGACGCCCTGAGGGATCAGGTCTTTAATCCGACCTTCTGTCCGGTCACTGACCCAGTTGTTGATGGTGATGCGAGATTCTTCCGTTGCGTTGACGAAGTCCAGGGGTCTCAGCCCAGCACCGTAGTTTTCAGCCAGAAGGTCAAGGAATTCGGTCAAGAACTGGTAACTTTTCTGTCCCCAGATGGCATTGACAATGTTCAGTCGGAAACCTTTCCCATCCTTGCCCTTAGCCCCTTCTCCACGGCGACCCAGGTCCATGTCCAGGCTATTAAATGACGGATGCAGACGGTCTTGGGAGAGAACGAAGTGCAGAGTATCTGCCATCTGCTGGGCAGTGTCACCCCGAGCACCAGCGTAGGTCATTGCCAGTGCCAGCGAGATGCTATAAGGAGAGTAGAACAGGTTGTCCCTCCTCTCTCTGAGTGTCTGATACAGGTCAAAGGCGAAGGCATTATTTCCGCCAACAAGGAGTGTTAGGTCAGCTTCATTCACATTCGGCGAGGTGGCTCGCTGCTTTTCCGACTGTATTATCTTGCCAGATACCGGTTGAGCACAGGAGGCTAAGCTTGCCAACGTGACTACTATTAGTGCCCATAGGAACATCTTCTTCATTTCAGCCACCTCCAATCATTCTTGGGAAGCCTCTAATTCTTTTTTGTTTTACTGTTTGTTGCCTTATCTGACCATCACGGTCAAGCTGAATGTCCATTCCCCCTTCTCTCCGTTTTCCCAGGGGCGGCTATATTCCAAAGATATGGTGCTACTGCCTTTCTTCAAAGCTTTAAAAGTCCATACTTCTTCACCTGGAGCTCCCACAACCCCCTTCTCTTGAGCAGGCATGAATCTGTGATCCGTCTGCTGCAATACAGTTTGGTCACTGACTTGTGCTGACTCCGACCACTGGAAGCCCGTTGTGGGGTTAGAGCATAAGGTCACCGTAAATGAATCGCCAGCCGCAACTTGCACCTCTTTGCTAATGTGCTTGACCTTCATGAACTCATCACAGGAAACTTCTACCGACACCCCTGAAGAACAAGCCAATGGGAAAAGGAAGACGACAACCACACCACACAGCAGGATTAGCTTTGATTTCATGTTTTGCCTCCTTATTTTAACCTAATATAAATAACGGTGAGACTTAATTTTAGTTTAGTGCCAGTTGTCAGATTGGCACCACTCGCTATTGCGCTGATTTATTGAACTTACCCAAGCTTTCCAAACCAGCCAAGAACTCACTAATAGCCCGGTTGACTTCGGCAGGCTTTTCCAGAAGGACAAAGTGAGTAGCACCGTCGATGACTGTCAGTCGGGCGCTGGCAATTTTGCTGGCTAAATACTGGCTGTACTTTACTGGTGTCAGATTATCCTCGCTGCCACAGATAACAAGCGTCAGCAGTTTGATTTCAGAGACTTTGTCCATAATGTCAAATCGGTCACAGCACAGAAAGTCGTTGAGTTGCACAGCAGCGCCAACTTTGGCTACATCCTTTATCATTCTGTCTTTGAATTCAGGAGGAACTCGAGCATAGAGGGGCTCAATGAATTCTTTGAGCCATCTTTCCGGGTCAGTAATGCCGTCTGCTATTATGGCTATGAAGTTGGGATGGACACGGAGTCGAGCACCAGTAGCAATAAGAATTAAGGCTTTTAAGTCCTGAGGATATTTCAGAGCGTAGGTCTGGACAATGGCTCCGCCTAAGGAATGACCGGCTAAGACCAGTTCTTTATAGCCGTGATTCAAAAGATATTTGTGAAGCCAATCAGCGTAATCGTCGACACTGGTACAAGGCTTGCCTCCGGGATGACCGGGAAGATTGACGGCTACAGAGTCAGAGAAATAGTCTGTCTGATACTTCCAGACTTCGCCGCTGTTGCCAGAGCCGTGGACGAAGACGAGTTTCACTTCTTAATTTCTTGAGGAATTTTTAAAGCCACTTCCAGAACAGCATCAATATTGTCAATAAGGGTGAACTGGAGTTCTTTTCTAATATGCTCGGGGACTTCCTCGAGGTCTTTCTCATTCTCTTTAGGTAAGACTATTTTCTTGATGCCAGCACGATGAGCAGCTAAAAATTTCTCTTTTATGCCACCCACAGGCAAGACTTTGCCTCTTAGAGTAATTTCACCAGTCATACCTACTTCCTTACTCACCAGGCGACGGGTTAAAGCTGAGACCAAAGCAACTGCCATAGTAATACCGGCAGAGGGTCCGTCTTTAGGGATGGCTCCTGCGGGCACATGGATATGGACATCGGTCTTCTCATAGAAGTCTTCCGGAGCCCCTAAAGAGGCTGCTCGGGAGCGGGCATAGGTCAGAGCCGCTCGGGCGGATTCCTGCATCACATCGCCCAGCTTACCGGTAAGAATAAGATTGCCCTTCCCAGGAACTAAAGTAGCTTCCACAAAGAGGACATCTCCCCCAGCAGGCGTCCAGGCAAGACCAGTAGCCACACCAACTTCGTCAGCTTCTTCCGCTACCTCATAGCGGAATTTTTCAGCACCGAGGTAGTCATGAAGCCTGTCCGGGACAACAACGGTCTTCTCCATAACGCCTCCTGCCACTTTACGGGCTACTTTGCGGCAAATAGCACTAACCTCTCGCTCCAGGTTTCTGACGCCAGCTTCACGGGTATAGTTACGGATAATCTTTAACAAGGCGTCATCAGCAATCTCCAGTCTGTCTTCTGAAAGCCCGTTCTCCCGAAATTGTTTGGGGATGAGAAACTTCTTGGCAATGTGAAGTTTCTCTTGCTCGGTATAGCCCGGTAGCTCCAGCACTTCCATGCGGTCTTTTAGTGCCGGCGGGATGGGGTCAGCGATGTTAGCCGTAGTGATAAACATTACTTTAGACAGGTCAAAGGGGACGTCCAGGTAATGGTCAACAAAGGCGAAGTTCTGTTCCGGGTCAAGGACTTCGAGGAGAGCAGCTGATGGGTCACCACGGAAATCAATACCTACCTTATCAATTTCGTCCAGCATGAACACCGGGTTATTGGACTCAGCCCGGCGCAACCCTTGGATAATCCTGCCAGGTAAAGCACCAACATAGGTACGCCGATGCCCTCTAATATCGGCTTCATCTCGAATGCCACCCAAAGACATGCGGAAAAACTTCCGCCCTAGGGCACGGGCAATGGACTGCCCCACAGATGTTTTACCAGTACCCGGTGGACCAACAAAGCAAAGGATAGGACCTTTCGTATCTGTCTTGAGCTTGCGCACGGCTAAGTAGTCCAATATTCGCTCTTTTACCTTTTCCAGGTTGTAGTGGTCTTCATCCAGGACTTTAGCTGCTTGGGTAATATCCAGATTATCCTCAGTGCTCTTTGACCAGGGGAGGGTAATGAGCCAGTCCAGATAAGTGCGGGAGACGGTATATTCAGCGGCAGCAGGGGGCATCTTAGTCAGGCGGTCAAGCTCCCGTTCGGCTTCTTTCAGAGCCTCAAGAGACATATTTGCCTGGGTGATTTTCTCCCGTAGTTCGTTTATCTCTATAGTCCGCTCATCCAGTTCCCCCAGCTCTTTCTGAATAGCTTTTAGCTGCTCTCTAAGATAGAATTCACGTTGCGCCTTGGTCATCTCCTCCTTGACTTCAGACTGAATTTTGCTCCCCAACTCCAGGACTTCCAGTTCCCGGTTGATGAAAGTAGTCAAGATTTTTATGCGCTGGGTGACATCAATAGTCTCCAGGATTTGCTGTCCTTCTTCCAGCTTTAGGTTAATATGGGCAGCCACAAAATCAGCCAAGTTGCCGGGGTCGGTAATGTTAATAGCAGCAATGCTTAGCTCGCTGGGGAGGTTAGGCGCCAGTTGGACTACCTTCTGGAAAAGACCAATAAGGTTGCGGGCTAGCGCTTCCAGTTCCGTGCTCTTGTCTATCTTGTCTTCAATAACCTCTACTTTCCCTTCGAGATAAGGCTCAGTTTGAGTAATCTCTTTTAGCCGAATACGGGAAAGTCCCTGGAAAAGGGCACGGATGGAGCCATCAGGCAGTTTGAAGAGACGGGCAATAAGAGCGGCAGTGCCAATAGAGTAGAGATTAGCGGGTGAGGGTTCTTCAGAGCCAGGGCGCTGGGCAAAAAAGCCAACAATCTTATCCCCGGCAGCAGCCTCGTCTATCAGCTTTACAGGTTTCTCATCCCCAGTAGCCAGGGGAAGGATGATAGCTGGATAGACCACCGTATCGCCGCTGGGGAAAATAGGCAGCTCTTGTGGCAGGCGGGTTTTCCGTCTTTCTTCTCCTTCTTCCTTAACCATCATGGCAGCAACTTCTCAGAGCACAGATTTAAACAGTTTTTATTTCTACCCGGCGGTGAGTCTCTTCTCGCAGCTTTGGTAAAACGATTTCTAGGAACCCTCCTTCGTAATAAGCCTTGGTCTGGTTAGCATCCACCGCCACCGGCAGATTAATGCTTCGCTCAAAAGGTCCCCAAAGAATCTCCATTTGATAATAGCTTCGTCTTATGCCCTGTTTAATGTCTCGCCTCTCTCCTCGAACAACTAGAAGACTACCATGGACAATTACTTCAATTTCTTCCTGTTTTAGCCCGGCTAACTCCACCAAAACTACAACATTATCAGCCGTCTCATAAATATCAATCTCCGGCTCCCAGGCTTTCGGAGAAAAGCGCACTGAAGGTGGCTTACGTGAAGCAAAATCACCCAGCAGCCTTTCTACTTCTCGTTGCATGCTAACAATAACTTCAGACCAATCTCGCCTTAGCTCCACCATGGCTTACCTCCTCAAAACAAAGACTCTAATTCGGAAGATTTCCTATTGCCCTAATTATAAATCAACTCTAATTTCTTAGTCTAAAGTTAGCCCAATATCTCTAAGACGCCCTGCCTAACCATTTTAATAGCAATAGCAGCTAAAAAGAGACCAGCAACTTTGGAGGTAGCCCTGACTCCTCCCTGCCCCAGAAAAGCCACTATTCGGTTCGCCTGAGAAAAGATCAGCCAGGTTAGGAGCAAATTGAGAACAAAAGAGACAACGACGATTACGACGGGATACTGGTCAGTGAGGAGCAAAAGGGTGGTCAGGACGGCTGGTCCGGTTACCAGAGGTGTACCAATAGGCACTGCCCCAGCTTCAGCTACAGAAGGAGCCTGACTCTCCCACATTTTGCCGGTTATTAAGTCCTTAGCAGCTAAGAGGAGAAGGATAAGACCACCCGCCACCAGGAAGTCAGCTATCCTAATGTCCAAAAGGAAAAGAACGCCCTTGCCCACTGCCACAAACCCCAGTCCCAGAACCAGAGCCGTTACCACAGCCAACCGGATGACCCGAGTCCGCTGAGAAGCCTCCAAATCCTGGGTCAGCGGCAGCAAAAAAGGCAAGACCCCGATGGCATCTACAGCTACAAAAAGAGGCACAAAGGTGAGCGCAAAGGAGCGGAAAATATCAAGCATCTTTAGTCCGTTTTAGCTTGTGACTTTTTCTTGCCGCGGGGCAGGTCTTGACTTTTCTCTTTCTCCAAAGGTGGGCACGCAATAGAAATTACCTTGTCGCCTTCATCCAGTTTCATAAGATGAACGCCCTGAGTATTTCTTCCATGCACCGAGATTTCGCCAATAGGAATTCTGAGGACATTCCCTTGAGCTGACATCATTGCCAGATGTTGAGTGGGGAAAACCAATTTAGCGGCTACTACCTGTCCCGTCTTTTCATTGGTAGCGTGGCTTCGTACTCCTTTACCACCTCGGCGGTAAACAGGATAGTTGGCTATCTTGGTCAATTTGCCAAACCCATTTTCGGTGACAGTAAGGAGATAAGCCTCAGGAAAGACCACTCCCATAGCCACGACCTGGTCATCAAAGGCTAAACGTATACCCCGGACGCCACCACTGGTACGAGAAGCCAACCGAAGGTAGCGTACCAAGAAGCGGATGGCTTGTCCCTTCTGACTCACCAGAACCACCTCATCATTCTGCTTGACCAGACTCGCTGCTACCAGCTTTTCCGGACCTTTGGGTTCAATAGCAATGAGACCGCTGCTCCGGATCGAAGAAAACTCACCCAGAGACATTCTCTTTATTTCGCCGCCGCTGGTAATCAGTACTAAAGACATCTCGGAGTCAAAATCGTTCACCGGTAATATTGTGTTTACCTGCTCCTTAGGGTCTATGGATATCAAATTGACCAGGCTCGTCCCTTTGGTCATGCGGGACAACTCCTGAGGTATGTCATAGCACTTGACCTTGTAGACTTTGCCCCGATTAGTGAAGAGAAGCAAGTTATCATGAGTGTCGGCAACAAGGAGGTGCTTTACCATATCACTTTCCCGGGTTATCATGCCCATGACGCCTTTACCACCGCGACGCTGCAGTCGATAGGTACCGAGGGGAATCCTTCTTATGTAACCCTGGCTGCTCAGGGTGACTATTACCATCTGATGGGGAATCAGGTCCTCTTCCCGGAATTCAGCCACTTCTTCCTCACTGACTACAGTGCGTCGAGGGTCACCATATTTTGACTTCAGCTCGGCAACATCCTGTTTAATAAGGAAGAGTATCTTTTTGGGGTTAGCCAAAAGATCTTCCAGGTAAGCAATATTCTTAACCACCTCGGTGTACTCTTCAACTACCTTCTTCCTTTCCAGGCGAGCCAGACGCCGCAATTGCAATTCGAGGACAGCTTGCGCTTGAAGCTCAGAGAGACTAAGATTCTTCATTAAACTGGTTCGAGCTGCCTCAGCACTCTCCGAATTTCGAATAATGGTGATTACTGCTTCCAGGTTATCAAGAGCAAGTCGAAATCCTTCCAGAATATGGGCTCTATCTTTAGCTTTTTGTAAATCGAATTGGGAACGTCGGGTGACAACCTGTCGGCGGAAATCGATGTAATGACTTAGAGCCTCCTTAAGGTTGATAGTTCTGGGCTGCCCATCAACGAGTGCCACCATGCTTATAAAGAAAGCAGATTGCATAGGGGTATATTTGTAGAGGTTATTAAGCACCTTGGTAGGCTGGGCTTCTTTTCTGAGCTCAATCACCAAGCGTATGCCCTGGCGGTCAGACTCGTCACGGACTTCACTTATTCCGTCAATTCTTCTCTCCTTAGCCAGTTGGGCGATTCTGGCAACCAAAGCTGCTTTGTTAGTCTGATAAGGAAGCTCGGTAACTACCAAGTGACATCGTCCGCTTTTCATGGTTGTTTCTTCGACTTTAGCCCGAAGCACAATTTTCCCTTGACCGGTAGCGTAAGCTGTCTTAATTCCTTCGAGACCCAAAATTATGCCTCTGGTTGGGAAATCGGGACCGATGACAAACTGCATTAACTCGTCAAAAGTAGCTTCAGGGTTGTCAATTAAGTAGGTGATAGCAGCACAGACTTCGCTTAAATTATGGGGCGGGATATTGGTAGCCATACCCACGGCAATGCCAGCGGAACCATTGAGCAACAAATTAGGCAATCGTGCTGGCAGAATAGAAGGTTCCTTCAAGCTATCATCAAAATTAGGCACAAAGTCCACAGTGTCTTTATCAATATCCACCATCATTTCTTCAGCAATTTGGGTGAGACGAGCTTCGGTATAACGCATAGCTGCTGGGGGATCGTCATCTATACTTCCAAAATTGCCCTGCCCATCAACCAGGGGATACCTCATGGAGAAATCTTGTGCCATCCTTACCATAGCTTCGTATACAGGGGCATCGCCGTGGGGATGATATTTACCTAATACCTCACCAACGATACGGGCACTCTTTTTATGAGCGGCGGCGTGCCTGAGCACGAGTCCATCCATGGCGTAGAGGATACGGCGATGCACCGGCTTCAAGCCATCCCGGATGTCGGGCAATGCTCGGGACACGATGACGCTCATAGCGTAGTCCAAGTATGAACTTTTCATTTCTTCTTCAAGAAAGACAGGCTTGACCAGACCAATTCCCATACGGTTACTCCTCTTCTGTTTCTACCTCTCCCTCAACTATCTCTCCGGGAAGAGGGGCTTCCTCCACAATAGAGAAGCCTTCAGGTAATAGCTCGCCTTCTTCTTCGGAAGTGTATTCACCCTCTTCCCAGACTTCCTCTTCCTCAGCTTCTCCATATCTCAATAGTGACTCTCTAATATAGGGGCGAAAACCTTCCACAGCTTTAACCGGGAAAGATAACCGCCCGGCTTGACCGGGGTGCTGAAAGACCTCTCTGATAATGACCTTAGCTCCACTTTCTGTCAGGCTAACAATTGCCGCGGAATAACGGTTGCCACCTTCTATTAGCTTGGCAAGACGAAGCCCGTGCTTTGGTTCCACTTCTCCAAGGTATTCCCCACGCTCGTTTTCCACCACCAGAAGTCGACCCCTTACTTTCAAATGCACTTCCTCACCGGCTGCCATCTTGGCTAATATTTCTTTCGGAGCCAAGTTGTGCAGATTTACTACTCCTGACTTACCCATCTCACCGATAAAAAGCTGAGGTGCTACCTTGTGGGGACCTCCTTTGTCAGTTTCTAACAATTCTGGCAAAAGAGATAAGCGACTGATATTCTTTTTGGCAATAGTATTATTAGGAGAAAGTCCCAAAGCCTTACTGTAGGCTTCTTTCGCTTGAGCAAGTTCTCCCAACTCCATGAGAGCTCTACCTAAACGATTATATGCATCAATATCTGTAGGGAAGCTTTCAATGATGCTTTTATTCAGAGCCACAGCTTCTTCCCAGCGATTCTCCATTGCCAGATCAATGGCTTCCCGGGTCAACTGACGTCTTATACGGTCTTTATCCTCTTCTCGGTCAGGCATTGCCCCTCCTCAAAGTCATAAAGAATATTTTGCTGCCAAACATCTTAATATAATCCTGAAAAAGCTTGCCATCAACTACCCAGGCTTGCTCACTTCGGTGCCCAAATTACAATAAAGCGCACCCGAAATGCAAGCCTGGCACTCGAACTGGAAAGTAGTGTGCCAGATATCAAATTTTTTATTCAGCAGTTCCTCCAGTTCAGCGAGAGTTTTAGAGCACTCGCTGACATATACATCGTCAACGAGGACGTGACTGCTGAGAGCATGCATCCCAGGCGCTATAGTCCAGACGTGAAGGTCGTGAATGTCTCTAACCCCGGGCACCTTGACCATCGCCGTCCGCAGATTCTCCATATCTATATGACGAGGGGTAGCTTCCGCCAAAACGTCGACAGCTTCTTTTACCAACCTGACAGCAGCCATAGCAATAATAATACCAATAAGGATACTGATAACCGGGTCCAGCCAGAACCAACGAGTAAAATAAATAATGACGGCACCGATAATTACTCCTACCGAGGACAGGGCATCTCCAAAAGCATGAAGAAAAGCACTTCGAACATTTAAGTTCTGTCTGCTCTCAGCCCGTAGTCTGAAAACGACCACCAAATTGGCCACCAGACCAGCGGCTGCTACGCCAAGCATCAGTGAACTCTGCAACGGTTGGGGATTCTGGAGCCGCTGGTATGCCTCGTAGAAAATGAATAAACAAATAAGAATAACGGCAGTAGCATTAAATAGAGCTATGAGGATACCGACCCGATGATAGCCATAGGTCATCTTAGGTGTGGCTGGCTTCGCCGCCTGACGGACTCCGAACCAGCTTAGAGACAGGGCTACCAGGTCGGTGAAAACGTGCCCGGCATCGCTCAACAGGGCTAAGCTATTTGCCAGATAGCCACCTATCAGTTCACCTACAAGGACTAACCCGGTTAGAATTACGGCAAATCTGAGCTGATTACCTAATAGCATTTCTTGGTGGTGAGAATGGTTACTCATATCGTCTTAACCCATTTATAGCACAAACCAACCGTTGGTTTGACAAAACCATTTAGCTATGTTACCGTAATCTTTCAATAACAGCAAGCCAATCACTAACGAGGTGAGATAACAAATGCGAGAAAAAGTGGAAGAAATTTTAGGGCGTATCCGTCCCAGACTTCAAGCCGATGGCGGTGATGTAGAACTGATTGAAGTTAACGAAGGTATCGTTAAACTGAAGCTTACTGGGGCTTGTGGTGGTTGCCCTATGGCAGCCCTTACCTTGAAAAACGGCATCGAACGCATCCTCAAAACGGAAGTGCCAGAAGTAAAAGAAGTAGTCTCCATTTAGACCTTTTCCAGCTCAAAAGCTGTATGCAAAGCTTTAACTGCCTCTCTTACTTTGTCCTCGGCAATAATACAGGTAATCCTGATTTCTGAAGTAGTAATAAGCTGGATATTGATGTCTCTCTCATAAAGAGCCCGGAACATCCTGGCAGCATAACCAGGGGTATTCACCATACCAGTACCTATAATGCTGACCTTCGCCAGAGTGGCGTCACTAACACACTCCTTAGCTCCAATAGACTTAGCTACCGGTTCTATTAAAGGCATGGCTTTATTTAAGTCACTGCGAGCTACTGTAAAGGTGAGGTCGGTAATATTGTTAATACTGGCATTCTGCACGATGGTATCCACGCTTATATTGGCTTTAGCCAAGGGCTCGAAAATAGCTGCCGCAATACCAGGGCGGTCAGGGACTCCAACCACTGTAATCTTGGCTACATTAACATCGTGGGCGATGCCCCGGACTTTATTCCTTACTTCCATAGAAGCACCTCCATGAATCAGACTACCTGGTTTTTCATTAAAACTCGATGCCACGAGTATTGGCATATTGTAAACTCCTCCCAGCTCCACCGCCCGGTGATGCATCACTTTGGCTCCGTAAGTAGCCAATTCTAACATCTCCTCATAGCCAATATCAGGCAATTGACGGGCTTCCAGGACAAGGCGAGGGTCAGCGGTAAAAACACCTTCGACATCGGTATAAATCTCACAGACCCGGGCTTTGAGGGCAATGGCTAAAGCAACCGCAGTGGTATCTGAACCACCCCGACCTAATGTGGTAATGTCCATTTCATCAGTTATACCCTGAAATCCAGCCACAATGACTATGTTACCCTTTTCCAGTTCTTTATGAATCCGCTTTGGTTCAACTTTGAGGATGCGGGCACGACTATGGTTGGCATCGGTGTGAATCCCTGCCTGAGCACCACTAAGACTGACTGCTTTGTAGCCCAATTTTACCAGAGCCATAGCCAGTAAAGTGCTGGAAACAATTTCGCCGGTAGATAGCAAGACATCTAACTCTCGCTCGTCTGGCTGAGGATTAATCTGACGTGCCAGAGCAATTAACTCGTCAGTAGTATCGCCCATTGCTGAAACGACGACTACTACCTGGTTGCCTTTGTCTTTCGTTTTAGCTATCCGTCGGGCTACATTCTGAATTCTTTCAGCATTGGCTACTGAGCTACCACCGTATTTCTGGACTATTAGTGACATTCTATTTTAACCTCAGAATCGAACTATTTTACCAATTTAAATTTACCAGGGGCAACTCTTTCAAAGTATTCCAGATAACCCCCAGGGTTTCCTACACGATGCTTAAAGAGGTAAGCATCATAAGTTCCTTTGCCCCAGTTTTTAAACACTCTCTCTAAATTTTTTTTACTAAAGGGTTCAGTGAGCTTTCCTTCTTGAACTGCCTCTCTAACTTCCTCGACTCTTGTCATTTTGTCACCTTTTAAGATTGTTCTCTAATTAGTTTTCGCATAATATCATGCCCTTCTTCAATATGAGTGCCACCATTTTTAGCTTCGGTTTCAGTTAACCTGGTAGTTCCAGTAGCTTTAAACCCCTCTCCCCAGAGCAAGAAAGGCACTAAGTCATCAGTATGGGTGCGGACTTTAATCGGTGTTGCGTGGTCAGGCATAATTAGAAGCCGAAGTTTACCTCGTTGCCAAGCACGGAGCTGACTTACCATCTCTTGGTCAATCCTCTGGATAGCCTCTATCTTGTCATCAATAGAGCCATTATGAGCAGCTTCATCCGGAGCCTCAACATGGACAATTATCAGGTCATACTTTCTGAGGGCTTCCAAAGCTTTACTCATCTGAGTTCTGTAATCATTGTCCAGACCATCGGTGACTCCCGGGATATCCAGGACATCCATCCCCATCATTCGGGCTAAGCCTCGGAGGAGGTCAACCCCGGAGGTCATAGCCGCCTTAAGCCCGTAAACTTCCTTGAAAGACGGTATATCTGGTATCTGCCCGCTGCCCCAGAAAAGCCATATCATAGTAGCTGGAATCTCACCACGAACTTTTCGCTTTAAATTTACCGGATGGTCTCGGAGTATTGCTTCAGAACGCATCATAAGGTCTCGGAGTAAACCACTCCCCGGTCCTTTGGGCAGGAATTCGGCAATAGATTTATCGGGGATATCGTGGGGAGGGGTGCAGATAGCCTGAAGAGTCTCTTCATGCCCTTTTACCTTACAGATGTGCCGATAGCTGACGCCTGGGTAGAAATGGATGCTATCGCTGCCCAACTTCTCTTCTATATCAGCAATGAGCGCTCGAGCTTCCTCATTGCTGATATAGCCGGAGCTATAGCTCCACATCCTGCCATCTCGTACTGCCACTAAATTGCAACGAAAGACAACTTCCCCTTCACTAATAGGGATGCCCATGCTCCGGGCTTCAATGCCACCCCTGCCTTTGTAGTAGACTTTTGGGTCATAACCTAACACCGACATACAGGCACAGGCGCTGCTTGGCTCCGTGCCTACCGGCACTGAGCGGGTCAAGCCAATCATGCCTTCCTTGGCTAAAGTATCCAAATTAGGCGTCTCAGCCAGCTCCAGACAGGTCTTGTTACCTCGCTGTGGCAAAGGCAGACCAGAGGCGCCATCCATTATAAGAACGCAGTATTTCATTTAGCTCTCTCGGCGGATTTCTGAACCTGCTTAAGGGATAAAGCCAGTATAGCAAGAGGTCTATTTCAACTCAAGAATTTAGCTTGCCAACTCGCTTTTGAAGAGAATATAATAGACGCCGCCGGGGCGTAGCGCAGTCTGGTAGCGCGCAGCGTTCGGGACGCTGAGGTCGGAGGTTCAAATCCTCTCGCCCCGACCAGCCTATTTTACTCTCTGTTTCGCTTCTTCCCAGAGGGCATTTTGCTCATCTAAGGACAAGCTACTGATACTAATCCCGCGCTGCTGGCAGACTTCCTCCATATAGGAGAAGCGTTCAAAGAAGCGCTGGTTAGCCGAACGGAGAGCTGCTTCCAGGTCAACATTAAGTCTGCGGGCAATATTGGCTAAGGTGAAAAGTAAGTCCCCAAACTCCTTCGCTATCTCGCCGTGGCTGGGGGCTTGCTTAAGCTCATTAACTTCTTCCCTGAGTTTACCCACGATTTCTTCCATCTTTTCCCAGTCAAAACCAACCCCAGCTACGCGCCGCTGAATTGACTGGCTATAAACCAAAGCCGGCATTTCCTTAGGGACACCAGTCAAAAGAGACTCACCCTCTTCCCGTTCCTCCTGCTTCAAGGCTTCCCAGTTGACCATCACTTCTTTAACATCGCTGACCTTTAGCTCACCAAAGACATGAGGATGCCGATGAATCAATTTAGCACTAATGCTCTGGACTACGTCCTCAATATCGAATTCTTTAGCTTCAGAGGCAATTTGGGCATGCAACACGATTTGCATCAAAAGGTCACCCAGCTCTTCACACAGCTTCTGGGGATTTTGCTGGTCAATAGCTTCCAGAACCTCGTAGCACTCCTCAAGTAAGTTTGATTTCAGGGAAGCGTGACTCTGCCGTCTGTCCCAGGGACAGCCCTTGGCACTACGCAACCGAGCCATGATGCCTTTTAGAGTGGCAAAACTACGCAGATTCTTAAATGCAGACACTAAAACCAGCCTTTCCAAAATAGATTATGGGGAGAAATTGAACCGAAGAAGGGCTTAGAGATTATTGTCTGCGTCCCGCGCCCAGAGCAATCATAATGAAGTAAAAGAGCTGGGCAATGGCTTGGAGTAAAGCTGCCACGTAGGTCAAAGCGGCAGCTGATAGAACAGCACTGGCAGCATTATACTCCTGAGCCGAGACCAAAGCTGTGCTCCTCAGCATCTGCCGGGCTCTACTGCTGGCATTGTATTCTACGGGCAAGGTAATTAGCGAAAAGATGACAGCTAAGGAGAAGAGGAAGACACCTGCCCAGATGACAGTCAGACCAAACTTTGTGCCGAACATCATCAGGAAAGCGCCCAAAATAACGAAGATGTAGCCCAGAGTGCTGCCGACATTAGCCGCCGGCACCAGAGAAGTCCGCAACTTGAGGAAGCCATAGCCAGTGTGGTCTTGCACGGCATGACCAACTTCGTGGGCTACGATCCCCAGAGCTGCAACCGAGGCGTTGGAGTAGACATCGGGCGAAAGACGAAGCACCTTTTGCCTCGGGTCATAGTGGTCAGTCAGGCGTCCTTTGGCACCTTCCACCTTCACATTGCTTAGCCCCTGACCCCGAAGCAGGGCTTCCGCCGCCTGGGCACCTGTAATCCGCTGCATATTGGTCACACGGGAGTATTTATTAAAGGCAGAATTTACCTTGAACTGGGCATAAATCATGAATATGAACGGGGGTAGCATGATGATAAACCATGTAGGGTCAAAGAAAAACATCAGTCATCGCCTCCTTACACAAATAATTATTGTACGCAGAATAGCAAGTTAAGTCAAATTGGGTGGGACATTCTTATCCGAGACAGCTGCCAACAAAATGGCGCTGACCTCGAATAAACTCCGCCGCTGACAGTGGTCGCTTCCCTTCTAACTGTACTTGACACAGTCCAAGTAGTCCAGTGCCGGTGATGACGCCGACTGGCGTTGGCAACACTGAGCCAAGAGCAATCACTTTACCTACTTCACCTTTGGCAGCTTCAGCCAACAAGACTGCCTCATTAATTTTCAGTCGTTTTCCTGCCCACCAGGTATAGCAGCCGGGCGAGGGATAGAAAGCCCGAACTCGGCGACATATTTCTAAGGCTGGTAAGCGCCAGTCTATCTCGGCATCTTCCTTAGTTATTCTCCTGGTATAAGTAGCCCGCCTTTCATCTTGAGGTTGAGGTTTAATCTTTCCCTCAAACCACAAGGGTAGAGTCTCCAGCAGGAGTTCAGCACCAATTTGAGCTAACTTGTCACTAAGTGAACCAGCAGTGTCCTGGGAGGAAATAGGTAATTCCCTTTGTTTCAAAATAGGACCAGTATCCAGACCAGCATCCAAGAGCATAATAGTAACACCAGTGACCTCGTCACCTTCAAGGATAGCCGTAGGGATAGGTGAGGGACCCCGATGGCGGGGTAATAGGGAGGGATGGATATTGATGCAGCCATACCTGGGCAAGTTTAAGATGGCAGCGGGCAGGATTTTACCGTAAGCTACCACTACTACCACATCGGCATTAAAATGCTGTAGCCGCTCAATTTCGTCTGATTGCTTCAATGTTTCAGGCTGGACCACAGAAAGTCCTTCGTTTACCGCCAGTTCTTTTACTGGCGAGCAGATGAGTTTCTGTCCCCTTCCTCCCACTCTATCTGGCTGAGTATATACTGCAACTATGTTATAGGAGCTATTGAGTAGAGACACGAGGCTGGGCAAAGCGAATTCTGGTGTGCCCATAAAAACAATATTCTTTCTCATTTTTGAAAATTTTTTCCCGACCTCGTCTTATGTCAAAAAACCCCTTGACAGCCCTCATTGATGGGGGGAGTAAACTATTGACGTCTTTCTCATATTACCTGTCTTCTTTACTCCTTTCAACCTTTCCCCATTTATTACAGAATAAGGTTTTTTCATTGCACCTTTGAGTTGCATGTAAGGTAGTATTTTTTGCCTTTTTCAGGAAAGGACCGAATTGAGGTCAGCCTCCGAAATTTGGGAAACAGCTCTGGGAGAACTCCAGATCCAGGTTAGCAAACCTAACTATGAGACTTGGCTCAAAGACACGACAGGTCTCAGCTATCTCAATAACTGTTTCACTGTAGGTGTCCCTAACACCTTCGTCGGTGAATGGCTTAATAAACACCTCCGTTCTTTAATCACTAAGACCTTAGTTGGCATTATTGATGCCAACATTAACATCCAGTTTTCAGTATACATCCCTAAACAAGGCGTTCCAGCCCCCGTAGTGGCTACTCAAAGGGATGGCGGGGCTTCTCAGCTATTAGCAGAAGCACTGCTATGCCAGCTAAATCCTAAATATACTTTCGATACCTTTGTTGTAGGCGATTGTAATCGCTTAGCTTATTCGGCTGCTCTGGGGATAGCTGATAAGATTCCCAGCGATTATAATCCTCTTTTTATCTATGGCGGTACTGGTCTAGGCAAGACTCACTTGCTTCATGCCATCGGGCATGTAACTACAGGTAATCAGCTACGGACTCTCTATGTAACTGCTGAGCAGTTCACTAATGAGTTAGTAAAGGCACTTAAAGAAGAAAGGACTGGTGATTTTCACAATAAATTTAGAAACACACAGGTACTCTTACTTGATGATATTGACTTTATTAGTGGCAAGAAACAAATTCAGGAATCTTTTCTCAATACATTTAAGGAACTATATACCAAGAATGCTCAAATTGTCATTACCGGCGATAATCATCCTAAACTAATACCTCTCTTAAACAACAAATTACGGTCAAGGCTGAGATGGGGGCTGGTAGTTGAAATATTACCCCCTGAGATTGATATCCGCTTAGCCATCCTGCAGCTTAAGGCTAAAAGAAAGGGACTGCCTATCTCAAGAGAGGTATTAGAATTCTTAGCCACACAAATCCAGGAGGGAGTAAGAGAGCTGGAAGAAGCGCTTAACCACGTCATTAGTTATGCCCTTGCGAACAAAACCAGTATTGACATGCACATGGTCAAAAAGTCTCTGGCTTATATACCAACTCCAGAAAGGCAAAACGCTTCTGCAAAACTAATTAAACAAATAATAGCCAATTACTTCGGAATTATCCCTGAACAACTAACATCGAAAAGGAAAGATAGCAACACCAGTCTTGCCCGCCAAATCGCCATGTATTTGCTCAAAGAGGAAGGTCATTATTCGCTAAGTCAAATTGGCAAGCAATTTGGAAATCGAAACCATTCCACCATCCTCTACAACTGTCGAAAAATAACTGAGAAATTAAAGACTGACCCAACGCTCCGTAAGCAGATAGCTGAAATAACCCAGGCAATAAAGTTTGCCAGGAAATAGTTTCCCAAAAATCAACTTAGAAAACTACGGACAATTTGTTGAAAACTAGTCAATAAACTAAAGTTGGCTGAGATGCTATTTTTGATATTACTGCCGTTTATAGTTTCAACATTTCGCTCTTTTATTTAGTATGATTAATACTTTATACAATATCTAATTTAGAGACTATGCTTTTTTATGAAATAATCTCAATTGGTTGAGATTAAGAAAAGGAAATGAAAATAGGTGTTTTAGGGGGCACTTTTGACCCTGTTCATATCGGGCATTTAATCATAGCAGAGGAGGTCAGGTTTCGCCTAAAGCTTGACCATGTCCTTTTCATACCGGCAGGACAACCTTGGCTTAAAGTAAACAGAGTTATTAGCGAGGCAAAACACCGCGTAGCGATGACGAACTTAGCTATTGCCTCTAATTCTTATTTTAAGTTATCTAGTGTGGAAATAGACCACCCCAGTCCTTCTTATACTGTGGATACGATAAAGACACTTCAAACGCAGTTCAATAGTGCTGCCAGGATTTTTTTAATCTTGGGTTGGGATAGTCTAAATGAACTGCCTTTATGGAAAGAACCGGGTAGGGTAATAAGTATGTGTCAATTGGTAATAGTGCCTCGGCTGAATTATCCGAGACCAGATTTAAAGTCCTTGGACAAGACTATTCCGGGGATAGTCTCAAATACTATTATGCTGGATATATTAACTATTGACATCAGCTCTACGGAGATTCGGAGGCGGGTTGCTGAAGGGGTTTCTATTCGTTATCTGGTGCCCCAGGAAGTGGAGAAATACATAGCTGAAAACGGGTTATATCGTTAAGGTCTTGTCTAAATATCCAGGTTCCGCACACTTCGGGCGTGAGCTTGGATGAAAGTCTTACGTGGGAGAACCTCGTCTCCCATCAACATGCGGAACACCCAGTCGGCTGCTATTGCATCTTCTATTTCTACCTTAAGTAGAGTTCGGGAAGCAGGGTTCATAGTTGTCTCCCAGAGTTGTTCTGGATTCATTTCTCCCAATCCTTTATATCGCTGAATTTCCCAGCGGTCACGCTTCAGTTCTTTAAGCTTGGCTTCCTTTTCTTTCTCTGAATATGCCCAGAATTGTTGCTTTCCTGATTGGATACGGTAAAGAGGTGGTTGAGCAATAAATAGGTAGCCTTGGTTGATTACATCTATCAAATGGCGATAGAAGAAGGTGAGGAGAAGGGTTCGAATGTGGGAGCCATCAACATCAGCATCGGTCATGATGATGATCTTATGATAGCGTAATTTGGATAGGTCAATTAGGTTACCTACGCCTGCTCCCAGAGCAGTAATGATAGCTCGGAGTTCTTCTTGCTCCAATATCTTATCTTTGGGAGCTTTCTCTACATTTAGGATTTTGCCCCTTATTGGCAGAATAGCCTGGAAGCGGCGGTCTCGTCCTTGCTTAGCGGGACCACCGGCTGATTCTCCTTCAACAATAAAGAGTTCACATTGGTGCGGGTCCTTTTCGGAGCAGTCAGTCAATTTGCCAGGTAGGGTAGCTGCTTCAAACCCGCTCTTTTTGAGGATGAGGTCACGAGCCTTTCGGGCAGCTTCTCTGGCTTTAGCCGCTGTAAGACACTTGTCGATAATTGCTTTAGCTTCGTCAGGGTGTTGCTCCAAATAGGCTGCCAAATTATCAGTAATCGCGGCTTCAACATAGCCTTTTATTTCCGGGTTACCCAGTTTAGCTTTAGTTTGACCTTCAAACTGAGGCTCGGGTAATTTCACACTGACAACTGCTGTTAACCCTTCCCGTACATCTTCGCCAATAAGGTTAGGCTCTGACTCCTTAAGTAATTTATTCTTTCGCGCATGGTCGTTTAAGACTCGAGTCAGTGCAGTACGAAAACCGGTAAGGTGGCTGCCGCCGTCTATAGTATCGACGCAGTTGGCAAAGCTGAAAATGGACTCAGTAAAGCCATCGTTATACTGCAAGGCTACTTCAACTATGCTGCTGTTCATCATCCCTGATATATAAATGGGATGGGGATGAAGAACTTTTCTCCTCTTATTGAGGCGGAAAACAAAGCTGGCAATCCCGCCTTCAAAGTAGAAAGTGGCTTCCTGGTCGGTTCGTTCATCTATAATGGTTAGCTGTAGATTCTTATTTAGGTAAGCTAATTCCCTGAGCCGTTGACAGATAGTATCGAACTCATAATTAATTTCGCTGAATATTTCCTTATCAGCTAAGAAGCTTACGGATGTGCCTGTGTCTGAAGCTTCCCCTATGCATTTAACTTCACTCGTAGGGGTACCCTGGCGATATTCCTGGCGATAAAGCTTACCCTGGCGCTTGACGTCTACTTTGAGCCACTCAGATAGGGCATTTACTACCGAAGCGCCAACACCGTGCAAGCCACTGGAAACAGTGTAAGTGTGACCACCAAACTTGGCACCGGCATGGAGGCGAGTCATAACTGCTTCTAAAGCCGAGGTATTGGTTGCTGGATGGAGCTCAACAGGTATGCCTCTCCCATTGTCCTCCACCGTAACTGAGCCGTCTTTATTAAGGGTGACTGTTGCCAGGTTGCAAAAGCCAGCCATGGCTTCATCTATGCTGTTATAGACTATCTCATAAACAAGGTGATGTAAGCCGTGCTGGTCAGTGCTGCCAATGTACATACCCGGGCGTCGCCTTACGGCTTCAAGCCCGTCCAGGACCCGGATATCTTCTACGGTATAGTTATTTTCTACCTGTTGAGAGGTGTTATTGTTTCCCTTTTTCATAGCTATTATTGTCTTTTTATTTGGGGAACAGAAAGGGGGTTAGAGGTGACTCTACAACTGAAGAGAGATTGACGAGGCTCTCCTTTGTCAGGCAGAGAAACAAATTCGGCAAAGGATAACATCGAATAATAATTATAGCACATTTGGGGCGACGGGGGAAATGGCTAAAGTCCATTAGGGATGTGCGAAACTTTCTTGCGTAGTAGATGCATAGTGTTATCGTGGGAACAGTTCGTACTTGCCTGAAGTTTCTAAGCTTGAACTAGCCCCCATCCAGTTACCAAGTTCAGTTGTCCCATCTTGAGGTTGTGTTTAAAGAACTCCTCTGTAAACTGTTGATCTAGATTCTTGGTTAGTCCTATTCTAGCTAGCATTGTTTCCAGCGAAATTCCCAAATGTGACATATGCATCATTGCAAGGGCTTTGATTGCCGGAGCATCACTGGTGCAAAAGCTGGTCTCTATTGCCTTACCCGCCTGAAGCAAGGCTAATGCTTCGAACTCACCCGGGTCCAATATATCCAAGTAGAATTGTTCAAAGACAGTATATAAACTTGCTAGATCCCCCACGGTTGCTTCCAGTTCCACAATCTCACTTCTGTCTATTTCGGCTCTGAGTTTTATGATTCTTTTTTGGTTTCCAACAAAGTAGAATAGGGCTTCTCGCTTACTGACCGCGGCAGGTAATACTAGTTTATAGCTACTCTTAAGATTTGACCAAACCCTCAGTTTGTGGGATTCAATGACAACGTTAGCATCAAGAAGTACGTATTTCCGCTTTGTAGTCCACCTGGTCATTCAATCCGTACTCCAACAGCTTGTCAGTTAACTCAATAAGACTAATATTCAAATACTCTGCTAACCTAGGGCGTGATAGTTTGCCGGCTTGATAGGCTAGGAATGCGAGACGCACGAAACGTTCTGGAATCTCTGGGGGCTTCGCCCAATCCTTGCCCCTAAAGCTACGATCTAGTGCTCTGAAAGAGGGGGCATCCAATAAGTCTTCTATTTCTTGCTTATTCATATAGCCAAGGTTTGTTAGTCGGTATAAAAGAGCCTCAGTTGATACATCGAATTCTCGTGCTACTTCAATAAGGTCACTATTATTTACTCTATTGTCTTTTATCCGTGGTTGGAAGGTCTCTCTCACATGACTACCTGGTAGCAATAGACTCGAAGCAAAGACGTTAGCGAGTTTTTCAATTTTGTCTCCGAGATTTGCGTCTGCCGTTATAGATTGCAGGTCCATACTGTCCCAAGTTATTAGATGGAAGAGTTCATGTGCAATACTAAAGTTTCTACGCCATGGTGCCTCAGCTGAATTCATCAATATAGCGGCACCAAAGGATCCCACTGCGCATGCCCCTGAAGTTTCCTCTCCTAGACTCTCGTACCAGATCTTGACTCCGTATTTGTCCTCAAGCACGGATCTCAGACAACAAGCTGGCCGGCTACCCAGATCGAGTTTTTGCCCTATTTGTTCACCTAACTTATCAGCTTCATTGAAGTTCATTGAACCAAAATCAACACTTCCGGAGGGCAGTTTCTCTTCTATGACACATTCACAAAGTTTCTCCAGGAGTGCGTATTGATGGCATCTCCTCAAGAACTCAGCCTCAATTATTTCCTTATCCTTCGAGGGAGACTTTCGCCAGAATATGGTAACTGAAAGCTCTGGAGGTTCTGTAGCCAACAACTGGGAAATTTCCACACGTAGCACTCTAGCCAGGTTAAACAGTTCCCACGCTTTAACCTCTCGTTCTCCTTTTTCAATTTGGGATATTATCTGTGCTGAGGCGAATCCCGATTCTCTTGCCAACTGCTCTTGGGTAAAAGATAACCGAATCCTCGCATCACGGATTCGGTCTCCAAGAACCTTCGTCAGGTCACGCATGTGCTCCCTCCTTCAACATAATCTTGAATTTGTCTTGGGCATATTATAGCAGACTTGTCAATACCCATTAAAGATTTTCTTGACCCCAGGCTAAGTCAGATATTAAGTGATGACTGCTTATTGCGGTTTCCTGTGTATGTATCAATGTCTTCGCCTGCACAACTCAAGTACTCAATAGACAATTCAAGGTTATCTTATCCAAGTCCCTCATTTTGTGACTGATTAGTTTTCCACCTCTGCCCTACTTTAGCCTTGAAAATATCCCGGTCTATTGCGATTAGCTATGAGTGAGGTGTCTATTCCTTGCTGAGTCTAAGCTGTTTGGATTGCCGAATTGGGGCAGCTTTGGGAGGTGGTGCTGGTGGAGGGATGTTGGGCTGTTTTCCAGATAATACTTCTTCTATGGTTAGAATCTGGATTCGGGGGAACTTTCTTTGCCAGACCGGTGACTCGTAAAATCCTGCTTCGGCTGCTTCAGTCTTCATTGGTTGAGTAGGTTCCTCCAGTGTAAGCAACACACCAATAGGGTCATTACCAGCTACAGTCTTCAGCTCTCTTATATCCTTCACTCCAACGTGTCCGCTCTTAACTTGCACCACTACACGTTTCAGCTTTGTGCCGCTATCATCTGTGAATGGTATTACTCCATCTATACCCTTATCGGCTCCCTTTTTCTTCTCGCCAAGAGGACGAGCACCAATAAGGGATAGCGCCCACCACTGGAACTGATAGCGGTCTTGCTTTGCTAACTCCTTAGCCGAAGGTAAATCTACAGGCTCGCCGATAACCTTAAACTGGATGCCGGGGAATTGGTCTTGAAGACGCCGCTTCATTACGGCGATAGCAAGATGGGTGATGTCTATTCCTATCCATTTTCGATTTAGCTTATGGGCAGCAACCAGAGCAGTGCCACAGCCACAGAAGGGGTCGAGGACGATATCGCCCTCATTGCTATTAGCAAGGATTATGCGTTCTAGAAGGGCTAAAGGTTTTTGTGTTTCATAACCAAGATCTTCCGCGTGCCATGAACGAATATTCAGGATGTCTGTCCAAATTGACTGGGCAGGCATACCAGCCATATCATCCAAATACTGCTTCAATCGAGGATAACCGTTCTTTGTGTAGAAGATACGTCCTTCAGCTTCTAGTCGTTCCATATTCTCTTTTGTATATGCCCACATTCTGCCCTTTGGTGGATATTTCCCTCGCCACTCAAACTGACCGCTGTCAGAGCCATGGCTTGGTGCGGTGAGATCGCGAGACAAGAATTTTCTACCAATGTCATCAGTATAACGGTAATAAGTCTCTATGTATTCAGGCTCGTAAGACATGAAAACGGGGTTCCAAGTTGGTTTGTTAGACTTTGAGTAAAAGAGAAGAATATCGTGGATACGTCCAAACCTCTTGGGGTCGTTATGAGCTGTAGTACGCTTCCAAATTATCTCATTGCGAAAGTTAGTCGGGCCAAATATTTGGTCAAGGACCAATTTGAGGTAATGGCTCGCAGTTGGGTCGCAATGAAGATAAAGGGAACCAGTCTGTTTGAGCACCCTATGAAGCTCGGTGAGTCTAACTGACATCATTACCAGGTATGCCATAACGTCGTTTGCACCGATGCCGTCCCGCATGGCAGAAACGAGTTTTGCCAGTTTCATTGGACTCTTGGTGATAAGTTCCTGATAAGTAGCTTCCGCTTTGGTATCCCAACGCCAAGTATCCTCAAAAGCCTTTATCTGCGCTGGCGACCATTGGGCATCATTCTCTTTAAATAGAATGTTATAATCCTTCTTGCTATTAAAGGGCGGGTCAAGTAAATGAGGTCAATAGAATTATCAGGGATATACTTTCGCAGGATATCTAAATTATCGCCGTAGTACAGGACATTCGTTTCCATCGCTCGACTCTCACAAGTTCAGCACACATTGCTTGCTTTCTTAAGACTTACTATCAACTCATCTACTGGAACGGTCTTCTGCTCGCCACTTGCCATATTGCGCAAGGTTACTGTCTGGCTTTTTACTTCTTCTTCGCCAATTATTATAGTATAGTGGCTGCCCAAGGCATTGGCTTGCCTCAGTTGGGCTTTCAGACTTCTATCGCCAACGGAAGCAATAACAGGGATGCCAGCCCGGCGTAAGGCTGAGGCAATTTCTATGGCTTTGGTCTTTGCCTTATCGCCATGATAAGCAATAAAAACATCAGGTTGGGGCAGAGAGGGGACGGGAGCCTTTAACTTTAATAGACTATTGACGATTCGGTTCATGCCGGCAGCAAAACCTAAGGCTGGGGTTGGTTTACCGCCCAGTTCTTCGATCAGGTCATCGTAGCGTCCCCCGCCACCCAGGGCAGTCTGGGCTCCTGACTCCCCCTGGGGCTGGACTTCAAAAACAGTTTTAGTATAGTAATCAAGCCCTCGTACGAGTTTGTGGTCTAACTGAAAGGGGAGTCTGAGAATGGTCAGGTATTTCTGAACCTTCTCAAAATGGGTGCGACACTCAGGACACAGGTAATCGGTGCTTTTTGGTGCAGCTTCGGCTAAAGTCAGACAGGAGGGGTTTTTGCAATCAAGGAGGCGTAGTGGATTTCTTTCCAGCCTGTTCTGGCAATCGGGGCAGAGGGAGGGTATATGCTTAGAATAGTAATCCCTTAAACCTTTTACATATTGAGGTCGGCACTTGCGGCAGCCTGTACTGTTTAATTTCAAGGTAATCTGACTAAGACCTAAAGAGAAATAAAACTGCATTGCCATATCAATGACTTCAGCATCAAGCGCCGGGTCAATATTACCGATAGCTTCAAAGCCAAATTGATAGTGTTGCCGATAGCGTCCGGCTTGAGGTCGTTCGTATCTGAAAATGGAGGCTATGTAGTAAAGCTTGACTGGTTGCGGCAGGTTGTAAAGCCCGTGCTCTAAGTAAGCCCGACAGACCGGCGCTGTCCCTTCAGGTCTTAAGGTCAATTTCTTGCCGCCTTTGTCCTTAAAGGTATACATCTCTTTAGTAACGATATCGGTGTCTTTACCTATGCTTCGGACGAATAGTTCGGAGTCTTCGAATACGGGAGTATCCAGACGCTGGTAGCCGTAGAGTTGACACAGGGCAACGGCTTTGTTTTCTACATATCTCCAATAAGCTTGTTCTTTTGGTAGAATATCTTCTGTTCCTCGGGGTGCCTTGTACAAAAAAGACCTCCGCAGATTTTAATATTCTTTTAGAGAATACAATAGGAATGAAGCTTTGTAAAGCGGTTTGCACTTGCCCTTTTGTCTGCGTTATCATTACTGCGGCGAAGGGAGACTTGAGTTGGATGCGACTGCGCTTCTGAAAAAGGCAGGAGAATATCTACCCCCCGAGAAATTGGCTTCGGTAGAAGCTGCCTACCAATTCGCTTTAAAAGCTCACGAAGGTCAGAAAAGGAAGTCTGGCGAACCCTATTTAGACCACCCCCTGCAGACAGCTTTGACCTTAGCTGAATTACAGCTGGATGACAGCACCCTTGCTGCAGCTTTGCTTCACGATGTACCTGAAGATTGCGGCATTCCTTTAGCAGAAATTGAAAAGAAATTTGGTCCTGAAGTAGGCAAATTGGTTGATGCCACTACCAAGCTGGGCAAAATCAGCTGGCAGGCTGCTGGTGAGACCAGTGCCGTGAAGAAGCGCACTGTCAGGGGAGGCTCTCAAGCTGAGAACTTGAGACGTATGCTGATTGCCATGGCAGAGGACTTACGAGTGGTTTTTATTAAACTTGCCGATAGATTGCATAATATGCGTACCTTAGATGCTTTGTCGCCAGAGAGGCGGCGAAACGTTGCCCGAGAGACCTTGGATATTTATGCCCCTTTAGCTCACCGCCTGGGCATCTGGCAGATGAAGTGGCAACTGGAGGATTTAGCCTTTCGTTACATGCAGCCACGTCAGTACCATCAGATTGCTCGTCTGGTGGCTACTCGCCGAGCTCAGCGAGAGAGTTTTGTAGCTGAGATTGTTCAGACCCTTGAAGAAGAGCTGGCTAAGGCTGGGATTAAGGCTGAGGTTTCCGGGAGACCAAAACATATTTATAGTGTCTATAAAAAGATGCAAAAATATTCTGCCTTAGGCAAGGACTTTGGCGATATCCATGACCTTTTTGCCCTTCGTGTTCTGGTGGACACTGTTTCTGATTGTTATAGGAGCTTAGGGGTTATTCATGGCTTGTGGCATCCCCTCCCTGATGAATTTGACGACTTTATTGCCAACCCTAAAGATACTGGATATCAAGCGCTGCATACTATAGTAATGTATCGAGGCACCACGCCTTTGGAAATACAGATACGGACTCAGGATATGCATCAAGCGGCTGAATATGGAGTAGCCGCCCACTGGCGTTACAAAGAAGGTGAGACAAAGGATTTGCACTTTGAGGAAAAGTTGACCTGGCTTCGCCAACTTGTTGAATGGCAGAAGGAGCTCAGCAGTGAAGAATTTCTGGAATCAGTCAAAACTGACATTTTTATTGACCAGGTCTTTGTTTATACGCCAAAAGGTGAAATAATAGACCTGCCTCGGGGTGCTACGCCTCTGGATTTTGCTTACCGCATCCATACTGAACTTGGGAATCGCTGCGTTGGCGCTAAAGTGAATAGTCGTCTGGTACCCCTGAATTGTGAACTTAAGAATGGGGAGATCGTGGAGGTTGTTGTTTCCAAGAAAACTAAAGGCCCAAGTCTTGATTGGCTTAATCCCGACTTTGGTTATATTAAGACTTCCCACGCTCGAGAAAAGATTCGCCAATGGTTCAAGAGACAGGAGCGTATGCAAAACATAGAGCGTGGCAAGCAACTTCTGGAAAAAGAGCTCAAGCGTTTAGGTATGAGTTTGACTAATCCTGAGGCTGTGGCTAAACTATTTAATTTTGAAGATGTGGATGACTTTTTTGCTGCTCTGGGCTATGGCGGTATCAGTCCTCGTCAGGTGGTGCTGAAGTGGACAGCCGAACCCGAGCAGCATCGACCTACTGTAGGAGTTTCGTCGGTAAAGGGAGCTACTCCTTCCAGTATTGAGGTGTTGGGAGTAGGCGATTTGCTTACCCGTCTGGCGCGGTGTTGTCGTCCTTTGCCTGGGGATGAGATAATTGGTTATATTACTCGTAGTCGTGGAGTTACTGTCCACCGCAAAGATTGCCGTAATATTGCTCATCAACGAGAAAGGGAGCGATTAATAGAAGTAAACTGGGGCGCAATTCAAGATGTTTACCCGATAGTCATTCAAGTAGATGCCTGGGACAGGGTTGGTTTACTCCGTGATATTACCACTGTGGTGGCTGAGGAAGGAGTGAACATAACCAATGTGAATATTTCAGAGCACAATGATAATAGTGTATCTATTTTACTCACTGTAGAAATTAAGAACATGGCTCAATTAAGTCGATTATTAGCCAAGGTTCACAGTGTTCGCGGTGTCACTGAGGTGGAAAGAAAAAGCGAGGCTGTGATAAACTCAAGTCATTAAATCTAATTAGATAAAGCAAGGAGGAAATAAATTGCCCGGTAAAACAGCGTCAGCGCAAAAGGCAGCCCGAGGGGCGGAAAGAAAGCGGCTCCGTAATCGTGCCGTTCGGAGTGCTGTGAAGACATACATAACCAAAGCAGAGAAACTTATTTCCAGTAAAGAGATAGAACCAGCTAAGGAAGCAGTTACCGCCGCGATTAAGACGTTGGATAAGGCAGGAAATAAAGGCGTGATTCACAGTAATAAAGCAGCTCGGCACAAGTCCCGGTTGATGAAAAAGCTGAATCGAGTCTTGTCTTCTAAGTCACAATGATAATTTTGATTTTGAGTGGACAATGGTGTAGAAATTAAATTAGGTTTGAAGTCAAAGAGATGATAATTTCCCAATTTCAAGCCATTGGACAGAACCTTTTCGCTCGTGGACTTATTTCCTCCCACAGTGGTAACTTAAGTATCAGGCTTGGTGACCGCTTATTCATTACCCATCGCAATAGTATGCTCGGTTGTCTCAAAGAGCAGGACTTAGTGGAAACAGGAATTTCTAAGAACGACCGAGCCACACCGTTTGCCTCAACTGAGTTGGCTGTCCATCGTTGTGTTTATAAGCAAACCTCAGCTTCAGCCATAGTGCACGCTCATCCTCCCTGTGCTGTGGCTTTGTCTTTTACTGAAAGAGAAATTGCCTCTTGTGATGTGGAAGGTCAGTTATTGTTGGGCAAAGTGCCAGTCTTGGGTTGGGACATAATAGTCAGACCGGGAGAACTTGCTGAAGAGATTTCTGAGGCACTAAAAGAGCATAAGATTGTTGTGGTGCGGGGTCACGGTAGCTTTGCTGCCGGTCAATTGTTGGAAGAAGCCTATCACTACACTACCAGTCTGGAAGAAAGCTGTCGTCTTCTCTATTTGTTGAAGACCTTAGGAGTAGATTCAAACCAGCTCCTCTAATTCCCGTTTCATCTCTGCCACTGGTCAAAGATAGGTCCTTTGACACCTCGACTAACTAAAGCTTGTCTTGTGATAGTATGTGTGGCAAAGCAACAAACAAGACGAGCATTAAGTAATAGATGATGAGGATTAAAGGTTCCTTTGTTAACCATTTTGAGAATCTGGCTCATTTACTGGACTTAGCTTGTGTCTTGGCTAACTTGGAATAGACGGGTATGCACCAAGTGGAGTATTTGCGATTCCTTCCTTGGATGACCCCAAAATAAATCTCTTGTAATTTTTTAGTTATCTTGCCAATTTCCCCGGTGCCCACTGGTCGGTGGTCAATTTCTACAATTGGGGTAATGTGGGCAGCGGTGCCGGTGAAAAAACATTCATCAGCGCTGTAGAGTTCACTACGGTCTACAGACCTTTCCTCAACTTCTAATCCGAGTTCGTTACAGGCTAACTTCATTACGGTATCTCGGGTAATCCCCATCAGGATATTGTCGTAGCTTGGCGGCGTTATTAATTTTCCGTTTATGACCAGGAAAATATTTTCACCACTTCCCTCTGAAACATGTCCATCATGAGTTAGTAGTATTGCCTCATCAAAACCATGTTCCCAGGCTTCGGTTCTGGCTAAGGCGCTGTTCACATATATGCCGGTAATCTTGCCTCGAGCTGGTATCATAGTGTCATCAACCCGCCGCCAGGAAGAGGTGCCACAACGCACGCCTTTATCGGTATCCAAGTATGCAGGTAGAGTAGTCACAACTATGAGTAAGTCATCTTCCAAATCGTGGAGACGGACTCCAATGGCTTGCGAACTTTTGTAAGCTAAGGGGCGAATGTAAACATCCTCCCTCAAGCCACTTTTCTCTACCAGGTGTGTAGTTAGCTGAATGAGGTCATTTAGAGTGTAAGGTAATTTGATTTTCAAAATACGGCAGCCATTAAGCATACGCTTATAGTGGTCTTCAAGTCGGAATATGTAGAGTTGTTGCTGGTCGCTATTCCAGCTACCCCTGATGCCCTCAAAACATCCTGTCCCATAGTGAAGGGTATGGGTCAAAATTCCCATTTTAGCTTTGGAGAGAAGCATGAACTCCTTATTAAAGAAAGCATATGGAGGCATTTGTCTTTTCTCCCTTCAGGACAAATTCCGTCACTAATGGCTCAAGATTATAGTTTTTGTCTGAATTAAAAGCAAGCCTAAGTGGGGAAAGCGTGTTTCAGGAGTCTTCTCGGTCGGCAGTTAATATTTCCTTGAGGGGGAGAGTTCGCCCAGTTTGGATGGAAGTGAATCCGTGTTTTTTGCGGATGTGGTCAATGGCTTTATTCAAACGTTCCCATCTGTTCACTGATTTATCCAGCATAGAAAGCTGCTTGCTGTACGTTAGGTGAGACACGCCAATACCGAGGAGACGGACTAACTTCCGTTTCCTAATCAAGGCTGTATTTAGTAGATTATGGGCTGTGGTGAAAATAACCTCATCGCTGTCGCTGGTTTCCTTCAAAGTGGTTTGGCGGCTGATGGTTTCAAAATCAGAATAGCGCAATTTCAGGATGACACACCCAGTCTGTTTGTTCCGATAGCGTAGCTCAGCTCCCACTCTTTCACATAAATAGCGTAGAGTAGCTTCAAGAAAGGGGCGGTCTAAGGTGTCTTCAGCGAAGGTGGTTTCCCGACTAATAGATTTAGTCTCACCTGGTGGCTCTACTTCCCGGTCGTCTATGGCGTTAGCGTAATGGTGAAGGAACACCCCCGGAGCTCCAAAATACTTCTTAAGCAAAGAAGCAGGTGTCGATGCTAACTCACCTATGGTGGTTATCTCTAACTCCTTCAGGGCTTTCTCTGTCTTTTCGCCAACGCCAGGTAATTGAGAAACGGGCAAAGAGGCTAAAAAGGAACGTTCCTCTTCCGAGGCGATTTCAAGTAAGCCATCTGGTTTGCATAAGTCAGAGGCAATTTTGGCTACTACTTTACAAGTGGCAATGCCAATGGAAGCGGTAAGCTTAAGCTCATTTTTGATGCGCTCTTTTATCTTTTGGGCAAGCTTGCCAGGAGGACCAAAAATATGTTCGATACCAGTAGCATCGAGGTAAGCTTCATCCAAACCCACCGGTTCCACTTGAGGGGAGAAATCAGCCAGAATTTCCATGAACTTATTCGAAGTCTCCTGATAGCGGGAAAAATTGCCTTGAACAAAGATAGCCTGAGGACAGAGCTGGTATGCCTTGATCAAAGGCATACCAGCTCGGATACCGAATTTTCTGGCTTCGTAGGAGGCGGAAGCTACTACTCCACGTCGGTCAGGACGTCCGCCCACCACTACCGGCTTTCTTCTCAGGTCAGGGTAAAGGGCTTGCTCTACAGAAACGAAGAAAGCATCTAAGTCAATGTGAAAAATGCGGCGGTTCAACTATAGTAACTTCATTTGCTCTTTGGCTACTTCAGTCCCCTTCCACCCTAAGACTCGCAAGAGCTCTCCTATGGCAACCTCGTTGTGGCTGGATAGGGGGAGGTTCGGGTTTATTTGGTATTGATTCTGCCTGCCTACCTTCTTCCGGGAAATATAACCAGCTTCTTCCAGTTCAGCGATGATTTTATGGGCAGTTCTTTCGGTTATTTCCACGGCTTGAGCAATTACTCGAGCTGTACTCTGGGGATGACGAGCAATGTAGCTCAAAACTAAACCGTGATTGGTGATAAAAGTCCACTTTTTGGGCATTTTTTAGTGATTTTTCTTGCAAAAATATTGACAAACAAAAAGAATTGTGCTACGGTATTATTGAATTGGATTTCATCTTTTATGTTTCATTACTGTTGGTTCATTGTATCAGATGCTGAGCCTTGAGTCAAGGGACAACGGAACCGATTAGGTGTAAACTATCTGTTCCCTTTTAGCGTTTATAATAAAAGGAGGTGAAAAAGGTGAAAACTGCCAAAAAACCGGCTAAGAAGGCAGCGAAGAAGAGGTAGGGTTTGCTTTGGGGACTGGCAAGGAAGCCATCTCTAAGATGGCTTCCTTACTTTTTTTGAGGAAATCATAAATAATGGCTATAATATTTAGTATTAAGGGGACGAGTGTAGGGGGTAGGAACAATGGCGATAAGAACTAAACAGGATGCTGCCAGAGTTTTAGCCGAGGTAGCCGATGACAAACGCTTCTTTTGTCAGGATGGCTGTATTAGTAAGAACTTGGTGGAGCTAACTGATTGCTTGACCCATATGAGAGAGGATACTTTCCATCATCACATGACGTCCTGGAAAAATGACTTCAGTAATTGGGTTCGTGATGTCTTTGGTGATGACAAGCTGGCTTCTGATTTGACTAAGGTCACCAGCCCCCTTGAGGCAGCCAAGGTTGTAAAGGAAAGAATTGCTTGGCTGCAAAGGAAACTAAAGTAAAGATAAAGCTGCACAACTACAGGTTTTGTGTCTGGCTCTTATTCGCGTAGTCAATTTTGCTAACAAAAGTCTTAATGCGGCGTTCCAAGATACTTCTTTCAATAAGGACTCGACGCTGACATTTGAGGCATCTTAGACCAATATCAGCCCCCAGCCTGGTGATTTCCCACTCAAAACCACCACATGGATGTTTTTTACGAAGGCGAACAATATCGCCAAGCTTCATTTCCATAGTTTATGTCTTATCTCGAAATTAAGTAATTAATCTGGTCGCGAAATTCCGTAGCGGCGCGGCGGGCTGCGTTAGCAAAATTGTCTCCTTTTGAGGCGTAAATAATTTGCCTTGAGATACTTACTATGGCTCTTTCCCCCTTATCATCAACCCCATGCTTTACCGCCAGAGCCAAATCGCCACCCTGAGCGCCAATTCCAGGGATGAGGAGAGGCATTTCTGGGCATAGCTGACGAATTCGCCTCAGTTCTTCAGGGTAGGTGGCGCCTACTACCAAACCAATGTTGTTTTGAGTATTCCACTCTTTAGCCTTTCGGACGACCATTTCATACAGGGGTAAACCAGAACTGCAGGTAAGACTTTGGAAATCCAGGGCTCCCGGATTTGAAGTCCGGCACAGGATGAAGACCCCTTTATCTTTATATTGAAGAAAAGGCTCTACAGAATCAGAGCCGAGATAGGGGTTGACCGTGGCTGCATCACAACCAAAGATGATGAACAAAGCTTTGGCATAAGCTTTAGCCGTATTACCTATGTCACTGCGTTTAGCATCGGCAATTACGGGAATGTGTTTCGGTATAAATTCAATAGTTTTTTGTAGACTCTCAAGTCCGTCAATGCCAAGAGCTTCATAGAACCCAAAATTGGGCTTGTAAGCGCAGACCAAATCAGCCGTAGCCTCGATTATAGCCTTGTTGAAGTCCAAGACTTTAACTTTGGGCATAAGCTCAAGGTCAGGGTCAAGCCCAATACACAGCCAGCTTTTGTTCTGTCGGCTCGCCTTAAACAGCTTGTCAGTAAATTTCAATCTGACAACGATAATAGCAGAGTTTGACTAAAATTCAAGTGTACATGCCGCTTCATTTCAGCTCTACCCTTCAAGCAGCTTAAGGAGCTTGTGATATAATGCCAAATTAGCCAATGAACTATAAGCAAGCCGAAGACTATATTCTTAGCTTTACTGATTACGAAAAAATACCTGGGATTCTCTACACTTCAGCCAATTACGATTTGAGACGTATGGATGCTCTACTCCAGCCCCTCGGTAATCCCCATCTGTCGGCAAAGACGGTGCATATCGCTGGCACTAAAGGTAAAGGGAGCACAGCGGTGATGATTACTGAAGCTCTCATTGCCTCAGGTTATGTCACTGGACTGTACACTTCTCCACACCTTCATTCTTTGAGAGAGCGGATCAGAGTTAACGACACTTTAATTTCTGAGACTGACTTTGCCTCTTTGGTGGTAATGCTTAAGCCCATAGTCGAGGAGGTTAATAAGAAAGCTATGTATGGGCAACTCACCACCTTCGAGATTCTCACTGCCCTTACCTTTGCCTATTTTCATAGGAAAGAAGCAGATTTTCAGGTTTTGGAAGTCGGCTTAGGAGGGAGACTTGATGCCACTAATGTGGTGAAACTTGAAGTCTCTGTTATTACCTCCATTAGCTTGGACCACACTGAGGTTCTGGGTGATACTTTAGCCAAGATAGCTGGGGAGAAAGCCGGTATTATTAAGCCTGGCTGCAGTGTAGTAAGTGCTCCTCAGCCCCAGGAAGCTGCTAAAGTAATTGAAGAGGTATGTCGGAAGAGAAGGGCTAAGTTAATTCAGGTGGGGAAGGATGTTACTTGGCAAAAGGTAAGTTCCGACCTTCACCAGCAGTCTCTGGTAGTCCGAAGTAAAAGAGACAGCTATCATCTTACTATCCCCCTTTTAGGTGACCACCAGTTAGAGAACGCAGCTACTGCAGTCGCTGCTCTGGAAGTCTTAGCTTCTTCGGGGGCTGAAATCTCGGCAGGAAACATAAGGGAAGGACTTGCCCGGGTAAAGTGGGCTGGGCGACTTCAAATCATTAGTTATCCTCCCCTACTGGTGGTTGACGGTGCCCACAATACCTACTCTATGAAGAGGCTCGTAGAAGCTATTAGACTAAATTTTGACTATGACCGATGTTTTGTAGTCTTTGGGACTTCCTGTGATAAGGATATTTCTGGGATGGCAAAGGAACTTATTCCCTTGTCTCCAGATGTTTTTGTTACTTGCTCTTCCCATCCCCGAGCCGCAGCAACATCCTTGGTGGCGAATGAATTTACTAAACAGTGTTTTAAGGTAAAAGTAGTTGGCGGCGTTTCTGAAACCTTATCTCAGGTCTTAGCCATGTCTGGTGGCAGAGACCTTGTTCTTGTCACTGGCTCTCTCTTCGTGGTTGCTGAAGCCTTAGATTATGATAGCAAACACCTGCATGGACAGTAAGAACGCTCTTAAGATAGAGTTAGGCTGTCTTAAGTAAATGACTCAGGGCTCCCCCTGAACTTCGGTAATAGAAAGAGCCTCTTTGGGTAGCATTGGGTCTAAAACACGTTGCAGTGCCATAGTGTGGCTGCATATTTGCCATCGGGAAAAGAAAAAGCACGAGCAAAGCCACTTTCCATCCTTGTAGCTGAGGTCGTAGGTATCGTGCTCCCCTCGGAACTTGGCTCTAAAATCAGAGAAAGTAATTCGGTCAGGTTCTTGAGCATAGCGTTTGGCTTTCTCAATCTTGCCAACAATGCTGGACTGCATTTTCACCCCTCCGTGATAAGTATATAACATGGCGGGTAAGAAATCACTTTCTGCTAACTGCCTTGACAAAAGGTGCTGGTTAGAATTATGCTCATTTTGTTTTTTAGACAAGGAGGTTTAAAACAAACTTGAGATTTTTAGTATTCTTATTAATCATTGGTTTGGCAATGTTAGCTGTTGGTCTGCTAAAGATTTTTGTGTGGTAATTTGAATTAAGAGGAGGGTGAATGAAATTGGCTGAAGCCTCAGCAATAACCGATGAAATCAAAGCTTTGCTAAATGTCGAATTTGGTCCGAAGGTTTATGAAATTGAAAAGGGAATGGTCAGGAAATTTGCCGGAGCCATTGATGACCCGAATCCTCTCTGGCAAAAGGTGGCTCCACCGACTTTCCCAACAGCTCTCGCGCTTGAAGAATTCACCCAGAAGATATTCACCGTGAGATGTCCCCTTACCCGATTTCTCAATGGAGGCAATGAGCTGGAATACTACCAACCAATAAAGGTAGGTGACACCATTTCTGTCACTGGTAAACTTTCCGATGTCCGGGAGCGGGAAGGAAGAACGGGCAAGATGCTCTTTATGACCTTGGAACTGACATATAAAAACCGGGAGGGTGAGGTGGTGGTCAAGGGGCGTAATACTATTATTAGGTATTGATTTTGGGAGGAACAAGATGGCAAAGCAAGTTTTTTATGAGGATGTAGAAGTAGACAGTGAAATTCCAACATTAGTCAAGCACCCGACAACTCGGCAATTAGTAAAATGGGCGGGTGCTTCGGGAGACTATTATGAAATCCATTATGACAAGGACTTTGCCCAGGCTAATGGTTTATCCGGCGTTATTGTTCATGGCTGGCTGACCTGCTCTTTCCTGGGGCAATTGGTAACTGATTGGATGGGAGAACATGGGACGCTGGTCAAACTGGGCTGTAGTTATCGGGGAATGCATTTTCCCAGTGAAAACATTACCTGCAAAGGAAAAGTGACCAAGAAATACATTGAAGACGGCAAGCAATGTGTGGAAGTCGAAATTTGGGCGGAGAACCCTAAAGGGGAGAGGACCGTTCCTGGTTCGGCTATAGTTATTCTGCCATCACGAAGTTAGGTATCTGTGGCGGAATAAAAAGAAGGGAGACAAAATGGGAAAATTAGATGGGAAGGTTGCTGTGATCACTGGTTCGGGGCGGGGCATAGGTAAAGCCATTGCCTCCCTTTTTGCTAAAGAAGGGGCGGCAGTAATCATCAATGATATTGATGAGGCTCCAGCCCAGGAAGTAGCAAGGGAAATACATGCTTCTGGGGGTAAAGCTGCTGTGTGTGTTGGTGATGTAACCAAAGCTGAAGAAGCCCAGAAGATTATCGAAACCGCCGGGGAGAAATTTGGCAAGCTGGACATTTTGGTCAATAATGCCGGAATCACCCGGGACAATTTAATCCCGAGAATGACTGATGCTGAATGGAATATTTGTATTGATATTAGCTTGAAAGGGGCATTCAACTGTATTCGGGCAGCTTCAAAATATATGATGAAAGGGGGGCATGGGGGGAGGATAATTAATATTACTTCGGTAGTTGGTCTAATGGGCAATGTGGGGCAGATTAACTATTGTGCGGCTAAAGCTGGAATTGTGGGGCTTACCAAGGCGGTTGCCAGGGAGTGGGCAAGGTATGGTGTTACCTGTAATGCTGTCGCCTTTGGCTTTGTAGATACCCGTTTGACCAGAGAAAAAGAGACCGGCGAGGAAGCCTTCGGGCAGAAAGTGGGTATACCTAAGAAAGCCAGGGACATGTGGCTTTCGCAACTTGCGGGCAAAATAATAACTCCGGAAGATGCTGCCAAACCGGTCCTGTTTTTAGCCTCTGAGGATGCTACTTTCATCACCGGACATGTTTTGAATGTGACCGCTGGTCTGTATATGTAAAGGGTGCAACTGCCTTTAACCCCTACTTCTCTTGACAATCTATAGTAAAATCAATCAGGATGAGTGAATTAAGGAGGTGAGCAATGGCATCTTATCCGGTTTTGGTTAAAGGCGAACTGACAGTACCACCAGCTCGGGGATGGTGGCTTATCAAATGGCTTCTGGCAATACCTCATTACATTATCCTGATATTCCTCTGGATAGCTTTCATAGTGGTGAGTATCATCGCCTTCTTTGCTATCCTAATCACAACAAAATATCCGAAGAGCCTGTTCAACTTTAATGTAGGAGTGCTGCGCTGGTCGTGGCGGGTGGGGTTCTACAGCTACCAAGCCCTGGGCACGGACAAATATCCACCCTTTACATTAGAATCTGTTGATTATCCGGCTGACCTGGAGGTACCTTATCCAGAAAAGTTGTCGCGCGGGCTGGTACTGGTAAAGTGGTGGCTACTGGCTATCCCCCACTACATTGTCATTAGCATCTTCCAGGGAGGCTGGGGGTATCGCTATGGAGGTCTGACGATTGTTCTGGCTATCTTTGCCGGCTTTGCATTATTATTTACCGGCAAATATCCTAAGGACATTTTTGACCTGGTGGTAGGCTTGAACCGCTGGACTTACCGTGTGTCTGCCTACGCCGGGCTGATGAGAGATGAATACCCGCCCTTCCGTCTTTGGGACTAATGGTCTCACAAAGTGTGCTGAAGCCTTGGATAGCCCCAGATAAACAGTCTATATAGGGGCAACTTTGGTAACGAAGCTGTTATAGGACTAATCTTTGCTGGGAAGTTCTTTGTTTCTAAATTTCTCCCTTTAGGACTTTCTCCTTGAGGACTTCCCATTCGCTCTTTTTCAGAAGGCAGATGTTATCTTTCTCTCCTATCTCCACGTAGTCATCGGTTATTTTGACTACTGGGCAACAGGAACCTTCTCGACACAGACTGACAATTTTCATCCTCTTGACCTCCTGAAGTTCCATTAATTGGAACATATCATAAGATACCTCGGTCACCGTAGTCAAACAGCAAACGCTGTAAATTGACGCTATATTCTGTTTCTGCTAAACTGCCTGCGTAGTGCCCAAAAAGCAAATTAAAATTCCCTCTCAGCAAAACTCGCCCCGAGGTCTGGTGGAAGTATTTACTGGGGATGGTAAGGGGAAGACTTCAGCCGCCTTGGGGACGGTACTCAGGGCTTTGGGGCACGGACTGAAAGTCTTCTTCGTTTTTTTCATGAAAGGCAAATTCCCCTACGGGGAGCAGAAAATTCTGGCTCAGTTACCCAATGTTGACTTAGCTGTTTATGGGCATGGGACCTTTGTTGACCCAAATAATGTCAAAGAAGAAGAAAAGGTTGAAGCCAGAAAAGCTCTGGAAGCAGCCCGTCAGGCTATGCTCAGTGATAAATACGATGTGGTAGTGTTGGATGAAGTGAATATAGCCGCAGCCTGGAAGCTGATTGATGTTGACGAGGTGATAAGGCTGGTGGCAGAGAAACCGGAAAAGGTGGAGCTTATCCTTACGGGTCGGTATGCCGACCCTAAAATAATTGAGTTGGCGGACTTAGTTACCGATATGGTCAAGGTGAAGCACCCCTATGATAAAGGGGTGCGCTCAAGAAAAGGATTTGACTGTTAGACATGTGTTAAGGCAGAGCAAACTGGAATAAAACGAAGGAGGTAACATGGTTGTAACTCTGAGTGTAATCAAAGCCGACGTTGGTGGCTACGTGGGTCATTCCAGTTCCCACCCGGATGTGCTCAAGAAAGCGGAAGAGAGTATGGCTAATGCCCGCAAGAAGGGAATTCTGATTGACTATCATGTTACCCGTTGTGGTGATGACCTCGAGCTAATAATGACCCACCAACACGGAGTGGATAGCGCCCTTATTCATAAATTGGCTTGGGACACTTTTGTTGAATGTACCCGGATCTCGAAGTCTCTGAAGTTGCATGGTGCCGGGCAAGACCTTCTGGCTGAAGCCTTTACCAGCACTGTAAAGGGTATGGGACCTGGGGTTGCCGAAATGCAATTTGAAGAGCGGGAAGCTGAGACAATTGTTGTCTTTATGGCAGATAAGACTTCTTCCGGTGCCTGGAATCTACCCCTTTACGAGATTTTTGCTGACCCCTTCAACACTATTGGGCTGGTCATTGCCCCAAATATGCATTCCGGTTTCGCCTTTGAAGTCCACGATGTCAAGACGAACAAGAAGATTATTTTCAATGCTCCTGAGGAAATATACGATATGCTTATCTTCGTTGGTGCTCCCAGCCGCTACGCTGTCAAAGCTGTTTATCACCGGGAGACTAAGGACATAGCCGCAGTTTCATCCACTCAGCGCCTGGCTCTTATTGCTGGTAGATATGTGGGTAAAGACGATCCAGTATGCATTGTGCGGGCTCAGGGTCAATTCCCAGCCGTAGGCGAAGTCCTTGAGCCTTTTGCTTCGCCACATATTGTTGAGGGTTGGATGCGAGGCTCCCACCATGGTCCGTTAATGCCGGTAGCGGTTGGCGACAGTAATCCATCCCGTTTTGACGGTCCGCCTCGAGTGACCTGTGCTGGTTTCCAGCTCTCTGGCGGTAAACTCATTGGACCTCGTGACCTTTTTGATGACCCAGCCTTTGAAGAAGCCCGTCGCCAGGCTAATAGCATGGCTGACTTCCTGCGCCGTCTCGGACCTTTTGAACCCCACCGCCTCCCCTTGGAGGAAATGGAGTACACTACCATGCCCCAGGTAATGAAGAAACTTGAGGGAAGGTTTGAAGACATATAATCATCGGGGCAAAAACCCCAGACTTTTGGTGGCAACTCTTAACACAGGTAAGATTCGGGAGTACCAGTCCCTGTTCCAAGGGTACTGTGAACTGGTAACTCCAGCCGAAATTGGACTGAATATAGCTTTGCTTGAGCCAGCCGCCAGCTATGAAGAGAATGCCCGGTCTAAAGCGGTCACTGGTGCCAGCATCAGTCAACTCATCACTCTGGCTGACGACTCGGGACTGGAGGTGGAGGCTTTGGAGGGTAAGCCTGGCAGTTTTTCAGCCCGCTTTGCCGGTGAGAATGCCACAGACAGTGACCGTATTGCTTACCTTTTGTCCCAACTTAAAGACATCCCTTGGGAGAAGCGTCAAGCTCGTTTTGTCTGCGTTATTGCTATAGCCAGCCCCCAGGGTAAGGTCGAGCTATGCCAGGGGGAATGTTCTGGGTTCATCGCTACTGAGCCGCGAGGGACTAATGGTTTCGGCTATGACCCTGTCTTCTACTTTCCCGACCTCGGTAAGACTATGGCGGAACTACCTTTAGACATAAAGAACCAGATAAGCCACCGTGGTAAAGCAGCCAAGCAAGCACTAAAAGTCCTGGCTGACATCCTGCCTGTAGGAGCATTTCTATGACTGGACTTTCTGACTCCTTCAGCCGTCCTATAAATTACCTTCGCATCTCGGTTACCGACCGCTGCAACCTCCGCTGTCGCTATTGTCTCCCGGAAAAAGGCATATCCCTTCTTCCTCGTAACCAAATCCTCTCTTTTGAAGAATTTGCCACCATTGCTGGAGTTGCTGCTGAACTGGGTATCACCAAAATAAGGCTTACCGGCGGGGAGCCTCTCGTTAGGGCAGACCTGCCTAAGCTTGTGGAGATGCTCTCTAAAATAGAGGCTATTAATGACCTCTCCTTGACCACCAACGGCGTCCTCCTTAGCCGCTACGCTAACGGGCTTAAGCAGGCTGGTTTGACCCGGGTAAATATCAGCCTGGACTCCCTTAAGTCAGATAAGTTCCATTACATCACCCGCCGCAGTAAGCTTAAACAGGTGTTTAATGGCATTGAGGCTGCTCACAAAGCTGACCTTCATCCGGTTAAGATTAATATGGTTGTCCTACGGGGTATAAACGACGATGAAATTACTGACTTTGCCAGCCTTACCCTTACTGATGGGTGGCATGTCCGTTTCATTGAGCTTATGCCCTTTAACCAAGAACTTCCTTTCTCCACCCAATTCATTCCGGCTTCTGAGATAAGAGAGCGCCTCCTTAATCACTTTGGGGACCTGGAACCTTCCCCGTCTCCTTTGGGTAATGGTCCTGCCCACTATTTTCGTCTCCCGAGAGCTGAGGGCACTATTGGCTTCATTACTCCTATCAGCCAGCACTTCTGTGTCCGCTGCAACCGTCTCCGGCTTACTGCCTCCGGTAGGCTTCGCGCCTGTCTCCTTAATGACGAAGAGACGAACTTAGAGCCTTACCTCCGTGAAGGAACTTCCTTGGAACGGATAAGACAACTCATCCGCCTGGCTATTCAGAACAAGCCCTATTGTCATCAACTGACTCAGGGTGTCACCACCACAAAGACGCTCATGGCTCAGTTGGGAGGCTAAAAAGATGAAAATGGTGGATATAAGCAAGAAGCCGGTAAGCCAACGTGAAGCCATTGCTATGGGCAAAGTCCTTATGGAAAGGGCTACCTTTCAGCTTATTCAGCGAAATAAAATACCCAAAGGCGATGTCCTAACGGCTTCTCGGCTTGCTGGCATTAATGCAGCTAAGCAGACCCACCAGCTTATCCCCTTATGCCACCCCTTACTAATTGACCATGTCACTATCGACTTCAGTCTTAATAATGACCCTCCCTCGGTGACCATCACTGCTACTGTCAGAGGCAGCGGTAAGACTGGTTTTGAAATGGAAGCTCTGACGGCTGTTGCTATAGCTGCCCTCACCATTTACGATATGTGCAAGCCTGTGGACCAAATTCTACACCTTGAAGACATCCGCTTGGTCAAGAAGAGTGGCGGTAAGTCTGGGACGATTATCTTCGAATGAAAATCACTAATCAATAGTCTTTACACTCTACAAAAGAAGAATTTATCAACTTAGGATTTCTTTCGCAAGTTCACTTTACTTCGCGGGTTATTTCACAGAAGCCTGCATCTTTTCTTTAAGAAACTCATAAACCTCATCTTCTGGATAGACCGTCTTTACCCCAAGGCGCACCATTAAATGTGGAAAAAGCTTTCTAGCGAAGAACTCAAAGTCTGATAGTTTTAAAACAAAAAAGGCTGGACGGTCAGGAGTTCCAACTAATGCTTCTTCAAAGATATTTTCTGCCTCTGCTTGAAGATTAGGTGGCAGAGTGTGCAAAATACCGGCTACCGCATCGTCTATTGTCATTCCTATTTGTTTTCTTCGAACCCATTGGTCAATAGCAGCCGTGATGACAAGTCGGGCCAAAGTAGACGAGCCTAGGTGATATACTTCAGCCATTTCCTGAAGTCTTTTTCTTGAGTCACTGTCCAACCGTATAGTGATTGGTCTATCCTTAGGCATTTTGGCTTTTACTCTACGTGGTCTTTGAACGGGCTCGTAATCAAGCGGACTATGAGTTTCCCAGAATTCTGCCTCCTGCTCTTCGTTTGTAAACTCGGGTATTACTTTTTTCTTGTCAGCCATTCTTCTCCCTCCTTTGGCGCTGATATTCTGATAAAGAATGTTTAGCGAATTCGCCAAAATCCATATTACACTACACTACATGTTTTAAGTAGTATTTTCTCTCCTTTTCTATCATCTCCCTCGCTGTTAATACCTTAAACTGTCCTTTCCCTTTCCTTGACACCACAATAAACACGTACCTGCCAGATTGGTTTCTACCATAAATGCAGTAAACATTGCCTTTACCTTTGTGAGCAATTGTGCGGTCATTAAATATAGCCTCCTCAACTTCCTCTGGGATGACTCTGTGCTTTTTCCAGATTTTGTCAATAACTGCTTGACTCCAAATAAGGGGCCACTTTATATACATAATCGCCCTTATGTATTACATTGTAATACACCATTGTGAATTTTGTCAATACCTTTTTCACAAAATTATTGTAGTCCTGACTAGCCTTTATGTGCTGTAATGAATTTATCATTAGGGTGTTCCACAAGCACACCCCCGTTGACTTACCCTTAATGTCGTGCTATTCTACTTTTCACCGCTAAATGTAGTGAAGGGTTGGGTGGAAAGGCATCCAAACGGGTTTATACCCACCAGCCCGAAGATATTAAGAAAGTCCATATCCCAAACGGGATATGGAGAAGGGGGGTGTGTTATGAAACTATCTGTCCTTCAGGAAAACTTAAGCAAAGGTTTGGGCATTGTTGGCAGGGCTGTAGCCACTCGGACGACTTTACCTATTACACAGAACGTCCTTGCTGCTACTGACCAGTCCCGCCTCAAATTGTGTGCCACTAACTTGGAGATGGCAATCACCTGCTGGATAGGGGCTAAAGTGGAAGCGGATGGTGCCATTACTGTCCCGGCTCGGCTCCTAACCGAATTCATTAGCTCTCTACCCAGCGACCGAGTTGACCTCACCCTTTCCCAGCGCACCCTTGAGCTCAAATGTGGGCGCTTTGAAGCCCGTATCAGCGGCATGGCTGCCGAAGATTTTCCACCTATCCCCCAGGTCGGCGATGGCATTATAGCTAAAGTTGAAGTTAATGCTCTTAAGGAAGCTATCGGTCAGGTGGTTTTTGCTGCCGCTACAGAAGAGTCCCGCCCTGTCCTCACTGGCGTCCACACCGAGTTTGACGGTGATAAGCTTACTCTGGCTGCTGCTGATGGCTTCAGACTGGGGGTACACAAGACAAAACTCCTTTCCCCAGTTTCCAATAAAGGTGCCGTAATTATCCCTGCCCGCGCTCTCAATGAACTTAGCCGTCTCCTTGGTGACCAGGAAGAGCCGGTGGACATTACCGTTAACCAGCAGAAAAGCCAGGCTCTCTTCCGTCTCAAGAACATGGAAATGGTCTCCCAGCTTATTCAAGGAGCTTTTCCCAACTATGCCCAGCTTATCCCCCAAAGCTACACCACTCGAGCCGTGATTGACATTGCCCAATTCTCCCGAGCTGTAAAAATGTCAGCCATCTTCGCCCGGGATGGTAGCGGTATCGTTCGCTTGGTTGTTACCCCAGGTGAAGGAGTTGCTGTCGGCAAAATGACTGTCTCCGCCCGGGCTGAGGAAATTGGGGATAATGTGGGTGAAATTGATGCCTTAGTAGATGGTGAACCTGCCAAGATTGCCTTCAATGCTAAATACCTTACTGATGTCCTTGGTGTCCTTCGCCAGACTCAAGTAGCCTTGGAAGTCACTACCCCCTCCAGCCCCGGCGTCATCCGTCCCGTCGGCGTTGACAACTACATCCATGTCGTCATGCCGATGTTCGTGCAATGGTAACGTAGCTTGGAAGAGCACCTCGCAACTCGACATGGTCACGATAGGCGAAGACTTTAACCTCGAGGGCATCGAGAAGTAATCGCTTCTCATCTAAAGTCAGTGAATCCAGGTTCTGAGACACTCGCCCGCAGTATTCCATGATTTTGTCATCAATGTTTTCGAGTTCTCGAATGGATGCTTGCTGACTTTGCAGTCGTGCCAACTCCTCTAACAAATCCTTCTCCTTGGTCTGCAATGGTCGTGTCTGCTGTACAATCAGAGCCTCATCTATTTCACTATATTGGTAGAGCTTGACCAGCCTTCGTTGCTGATTCCTGCACGACTCCAGTTCACATTGTATCCTCATAATGTCCTTTGCTAAGAAGGGGACAGCCTGCTCTCTTCTTCTTCGGAGTTCTGCTAGAACCAGTTTGGGATTCTTCAAGACATCGCGGAGTCTCAACCAGACTTCCTGCTCCAGTGAGTCAGCGCGTACGTAACGGGCTTCACATTTGTGAGGTATGGCGTATTCAGGAAGTGTCTTCCGGCAGTAGTAGTATCGCCACTTCCTGTTCATGAGGGAGCCTGACATTGACGAACCACAGTACCCGCAGAAAATGTGTCCACGCAGTAGATATGGAACAATAGCCTTACCACTTCTGGATTTTGGTTTCTTTAGTTCTTCCTGAGCCGCATTAAATTCATCCATCGAGATTATTGCCGGGGTCGCATCCGGTATGAGTATCCACTCTGAATCTAATTTCTCCTCGAGTCTGCGCCTTTTTCCACCAAGAGGTATGCGCTTCGTTCTGCCGTAATAAGTTCTTCCCGTGTAAATCGGATTCTTCAGCATTCTTCTAACGGTCAGAGGATGCCAGTGTGTCCCGCTAAAACTCGGGATTCCTTCGTCCGTAAGTTGTTTGGCAATGCCGTGCACCGAGCACCCGCTTGCAGCCATTCTGAAGATTTTTCGAATTACTTCAGCCTCAGCCTGAACAACGACTCTTTTCCCTGTGGACTTATCATATCTATAACCATAAGCGCCCTTGCCTGTGCCCTGCGGAAGTTTTCCCTGAACTGCTCGCATCTGTTTTCCACGTATAGTGCGTTCTCTAATCTTCTCACGCTCAATTTGAGCTGCATAGCCTTTCACGAACTGTATGAGTTGCCCCTCCGGCGAGTTATCCAAAGGCTCAGTTACGAACACCAGGTCTGTGCCATTCTTCTGGCACTCCTCCGCGATTATGGCAAGGTGGATTGGATTCCTGGCTAGTCGGTCTGTGGCATGGCACAGAACAACGCCAACATGGTCGCTCCTTATTAGATCCCTTAATCTTATAAGCTCAGGTCTATCCAGTGTATCTCCTGGCCAATCTTCTTTGAACACTTGTGAAATCTCGTAACCTTTATCAAAAGCAAGCTTCTCGCAAGCCCTCTGCTGAGATTCCAAACTTGTCCCTTCCTCTGCTTGAGCTTTTGTTGATACTCGACAATAAATTGCACCTTTCATTTTATACCTCCTCTTCTTGGGGCCCAGTATCATTGCGCTCCGGCGCTGTTTTGTCAAGGGTAAAAAGGCTTAATTGATTCGCAGGTGGTGATTTCCCCTTCGATTTTCTCCTGTTGAAATTCCTGTCGGATACGGGTTGGTTTACCGGCTGTTTGACAATTTGCTGACCAATATCGGGTGACATGGACTCAGTTGGCTGCAGAAGTATGTCCCAGAGTCTGTTCCACAATGAATCTGGTCTTTTACCTCCCAATAAATCGACATCAATCTTCTGGTCGTTGGATTCACCCATAGGTTTCATAAATCTTTGCCCTCTTTAGGTTTAGCGGTCTCAAGAGGACGATTCCACCGGAGTATTTCCACTTCTGTTTTCACTCTGGTTTAGGAAAACCGCCTAGGTTTTCCGTTTCTATTTCTACTTGAGCCGAGCCCGAGCTTTGCGAGGGCGAGGCATCAATTACATAGAAATCACCGAGCAACTTAAACCACACCCTTTTCAACACATTTTGCCCCAATTCTCTTTCCACCATTTCCTTTAAACTTTTTAACTCGTCTTCATTTTGGCAGGAGCATATTACCCTGTCATAATAATTCAAGTCCTGCAGAATATTATTAAGTTCTTTATGCTCCCCTTCGACAAGCACCTCGACCGCTGTTCTTGATCTTTGAAAATGCACACCTATATCAACCCGCTTTGCATAGGTGGTATCTTCAATAATGGTCTGGCAGTTTTTAAATTTTGCCAAATACCATCTTTGGATTTGATGCTGCCAGAAGCGATGTATTACTCCACCTATGCCCGCAGGCTTATTCACTCTAATATTATGTGCCTCCAAATATTCGTAGGCTTTTTCAGTTAATTCCACAATCGATACATTGCCTCTTCTGGTTGCTGTGTTTATCCTGTAAATCTTTATAAACCCTTGTGATTCTAATTTGTCTCTGTTGTCATGTCCTTTGCGGAGTGATATATTCAAATTTCTATCTAGCTCTGTTACTGGTGTAAATGGATTGTTAGCCAGGGATTCAAGATAATTTAGAGTATCTTCCTTGAGCAGTGGGCTCATACTATTTTGTGAATCTACAGGTTTTTCTAATAGCAGTGGCTGTGTTATTTCTGATTGAGTTAAACCTTGATTAACAGGTGAACCAGGCGTCCATTCCAGTTTATTTAATACAGGACTCATAATCTCGTTGATTTCTTCGTCGCTAATTTTGTCGTCAAAATCCAGCTCAGGAATCTGAATTAAGAAAGCTGAGTCAGGATATCCGGTAAAATGCATCACAGCCTGTCTGGGTTTCAGTCTCGGAAGAGCTTCAGCCTGCTCCTGGGAAAGGGACATGGACTCTGCTATTCTTCGTACGCAAGGTCCGTTCACTATTTGCATTGCTATCCTTGTTGACATATTTGCCAGGACTGCACTTTGAATAAGGCTGGGTGTCTGGTCTGATATCAGAAGGTCGCAGCCACTGGATCTGCATAACCTTGCGAACCTAATAAGAAAATCCTCGCCTTTTTCCTGGATGCTTGAACTGCCAGACAGAAGCAAATGTGCTTCGTCGATAATTATCAGATTCTTTATTCCCTTAACCGGATAGTTTGATCTGATTTGAAGAATACAACGAAGTAAATCTTCCACCACTATTTTATAGAGGACATCGCTGAGGCCCCGCACTCGTAGAATTATATTATTATCCAAAATTTGATGAATGCTGTGACCGCAAATGCAGTTTAAGGTGTCATACATCTGGTTTAGCAGGTTTTTAACACGGCTTATCCCTGATTCCTGGTAGCCGGAATATCTGCTTGTGGCTCTGAAACGCATCTTTGACAGCCTCTCATTGGCATACAGCAATGTAGGGAAATTTTTGCTTCCGTCAAATACTCCGCTTTCTTCGTACATATCTTTGATTAGATCGGCAATAAGGTTCGTAGTACCATGCCTTAGGTAAATAGAATTAGACCAGAGCAAGTCAGTGATTCGGTTAATTGCCTCAAGGGGTTTCTCCTTGTCCAGAACTTCCAGGAGATTCCTACGATATTGCTTATAATCCAGGACCCATAGCCTGCCTGATCGAACGTGCTTGCTAAGCAGATCTTGATACTCGCCTTTGCTATCAAAAATAAGAACTTTTATTCCATTGTCCGGATCGCTCAATAGCTGCTCAGATATATAGGAGACAAGAAACGACTTGCCGCTTCCTGATCGTCCGCTTATCAAAATTCCAGCATCTGTATGTTGTATTGGATGTCTTACCGCTGAACCAGGATGTTGAGGTAAAGACCCTATTAATAGACCGTTTTCAGGCAGATCCTCTGGCCGAGGAACACCCACTAAAAAAGCTGGATCAATATCTACATTGCTTATAGCCGCCATTTTTGTAAAGTAATTCTCGAGAGTTGCAATAAATTTTTGATTTTGGCAAAAACTCGCCAAATCCACGAATTGAGCAGCATTTCTAACCCCGGACATGGCGGCGAGCTTCTGCAGGCTTTCTATCCTCTTGTCCGGAGTTAACGGATTTTTCATAGGTCTCATCTTCCTATTAAAGCTCTAACTATCCCGGCACCGGTACGCGCTCCTGTAACAACCAGGTATGAAGCGGCTTTTGCCCCAAATTTGAATGCACCATAGCCGAATTTGCCTGCTGCTCTTCCAGTAAATCTAACAGCCTTGCCAGCTGTTCTGAAACCGGATTTTCTCCTATGTCTTCTATAGTTGTACCTGTATCTTCGGCGGTATCTGGCCATGTTTCCTCCTAAACCTGGCTTGAGAACTTCCATCCGACCAATGTTCCCAATAAGCCAACAAAGATAATAAAAACAGCTCGAAATTTGAATGGTTCCAAATGTATCAGTTCAGCGATCATCCAGGCTAGCAATAAACCTACAAACCCAAAACCAAGCATCGGCCAAATCCTTAGCATTTATCCCTCTTTTACCATAGAATTACAGATGTTAATACAGCCAAGCATGTTAAGCAGACTGCCAGTGCTATAAAGGCTTGTCTCCTTGCGCATTTCTTGCAGTAGATATTTCCAAAAAGATTGACCATAGATTCTACGCCTACGGATTTAAGACAACGCGAGCATTTGATATTTGCACAGGATAAACATAAATAGTCGTTTGTAACACAATCCACGCCTCCGACTTCTTCTATAGTTTTGATTAAAGCACCACATTGGCAGTGCGGCAGCTCTGTTATATCCATCTCTTCAAATTCAGCTTCATTGGCTTCAGCAGTCTGCGTCTTTTCTATTCCGGCTTCACCTACTTTAGCCTTGCCTTTAATTCCTATGGTAGTTCTGGTAATTATTCCCTTTGCCTGGCTATTTGACCCGTCCATCATTTTTCTCCGCCATTGAATTGCCATCTCCCAACATTTGCTGTTTGGTAAGCCAGTAAATACGGCTGACCTTTATAGTCTGGGATTCATCCTCTACCACTATGGTGTTTCTCAAGCACTCCTGTACTTTGACTTCGAGAAAATGCGGGCAGCTTACCAGGGTCTTATACTGGCCACGTGCCTTTGCTTTTTGGGATAATGGCAAGCAGAAATTGAATGAATCTGTCTGGCGCTGCAGTGCCAGAAGCGCTTGAGTCAGGTTGTCTTCCCGGAATTTAATCTCTGTGTAACTCAAGGAAGCAATTCTTGGCAGCAAAGAAATATCAATTCTGCACACCTGGAAAATTGAACGCTTGGACGCTTCGATGGCAAAAGGTTTGATAAAAAGTGAATACACGTCAAAGAAAAGCACAAGATTAAAAACATCGATTAATGGGATATCGTCGCTGGCAAACTGGAAAGGATAATTGGTAGCAAGAATGCAAATCACATTGCTGGCTCTCAGTTGCCTTACCAGCTGAACAAACTCTCCAACGTAGTGAAGCGGGGTATCTATGATCACTGTCTTCTGCAGGATGATCTCCTCAGGGTCGTCTGTAACATCTAATCTGGGGTAGAGGAGGTTGACAACCATTTCTTCATTCACCGGGAGCTTATCGATAAAAAGTACCATAGCAAACCTCCTACAATTAGTATTACTGTTGTCCAGGCAAGGAACCGTTTCCATCCTGACTGCCTAAGAAACAGCTCTGCTATCCAGTAAAGTATCCAGGTCAGCCACCACCATCCCCTTCTGAATATTAACGGCTTGTATGCAACCACATTCATTTTCACCCCCCTATAAACTCTTCGATATTGGGATAATCAGCCTGGGACAGCATTGACTTATATACTCTGCCCAGCATTGAGTTAACCTGGCCATTGACTGATTTCCGATGCAGATCCAGGATTGTTTCTCTTGCTCCCTTGCACTGGTTTCCAAACCATTCTGCATCGATAGGATAGATGCCGACAATGTAAATCGTGCTCGTGTTTTCGATCGGGCAGGAAATGAACGTTGGCTGGGAATTGGCAATAGTAACTGAGTTATAATTCCTTTCTATGTCAGATAGAGAAAAAATATCGTCATTTGCGCTGCCGAATTTTGTTTGTGCATCTTCAACCAGTTCAGGCTGCCCAGCCAAAATGACCACGGGCGAGCCCATAACGTTGGAATCACTGTTTTTAAAAAAGTATTGTGTGTCGAACAGGGGTTTCAGCTGGTTTATCGCAGAGTAGATGCGAGATACATTGGGCTCAAATCTTCTGACGATCGGTATTTGTGCATAACCGAATGTCCTGACCTTGAAGCGAGGGTCAGACAAAATATCCTCGCTGTCATAATGGCTAAAATGGGGAATCCCGTTGAAAATACTCATGATATCGTGAACGTTAGCATCAACAGACTCGTAGCTATTGCCGAAACACTGAATACAGGCCAACATTGAAATTAGCTCAACTGCGCATTGATGTTTTCCAATAACCTGGTCAAGCAATGTAACTTGTGCCATGGTGTTAATATATTTCCGCAGCCTGACATCCAGTGCGACACTACGTTGGATCGGCTCCTGGCTCAGAAAAACCGTGGCAGTGGTATATTCAGTATTCTTGCAGGTAATTGGTATACTTTTGATGCCGAAGGTACCTGTGCCACCACCGGTAGCCAGTTGGTCTCTGGCATGAACTGATCCAGTTACAAATTCAGTTATCAATTTGGCTATCTCAGATTCCACTGCCCTGAATTCTCTGGCTGAAAGCGCATTCTTCTTCCGTGCTGCTGTTTCAGGCGACATATAGCTAAAAGGCTCATAGTTTATGCCAGCCCTTTTTAATTCCTGGCAGAAGCTGCCTCTTTTCTTATGAGCCTCATTGCCCCCTTTTCCGGCACTGCCAAACCCGATATGCACTGTATCTGTGGTAATAGTTCTGTTAAATAATTCAAACATCTTTACCTCCGTGCTTTGATCCAGCCGCCTTGCCTTCGACCATTTTTATTGACCAGTACCAGGACCATGAGAATGAATGCTATGGCAAAGAAAACCAGGATGCCCCAGTACCAGTATGGAAGCGAGCTATTTGTCTGCGGCTGGTTTGTGGATTTTTTAACCAAGTCGCAAAGAATGATTGATAAACCAGGGTTGCCTTTTTCCCTGGCCTGTTTGGCTGAAGCAAGCAATGCCTTAGCCAGTTCATATTGCTGCTCATTGAACGCTGATCGTGTAATGAAATCTTCAGTTTGGGCGACCTTAGCTTTGCTGTCTATAAGTTCTGGATTCGTAGCAATGGCTGGAATATTGAAAATCGCTTGCGTGATACCATTGCAATCATAGACAATGTTGATTAAAGTGAAGCTCCTATCTCCAACTATAACCGTCTGGCCGTCGTTCACAAGAGCATCCGGAACAATCCCTGAGACCTTAACTTCTATAACCGGCTCAGGATAGTCTTCGGTCCGGAATTTCATTAAGCCCTCAACCCTGTTCAGGTCAGATGATAGAGTGATAACACCCCGCGCATTGCTGTTTTTCCTGAGCTTAAGCAGCAATTGCACGTTACCGCCTGCCAACATTTCCAGTTCTTTGCCTGGAATAATGGCATAGTCCCGGCTGCCATTGATACGGACTTCTTCAACCCAAATATCTTTTTCGCTTGTAGCAGCTAAAGCAGCAACTGGTGTAAGTACCAATAATGTGAGTAGCAAAATTAAGAAAAACTTTTTAATCATCTATTGTTCCTCCTTTTCTTTATTTTGCTCAGTTAGGACCTTTATCTCTGTTTGGATTTATACCCTCCTTTTCTCTGAGCTGCTTGCTGGGAGTAGTCTCTACGGGTGCTTCTCCTATCATTTCAGAAAGCTGGACAAATACTGAATAGCACTTATTGGTCTCAGGATCCACCAGTCTAGTGAAGCCAACAAAACCCCTATTCCTCCTCTTTTTGAATGTCCTTGCCCTGCAGTCGACTACACCCAAGGTTTGACCATACCTGTTCCTTAGAATTGCTTTCATTTTTCACCTCCTTCTTTTAGAATTGTGCAGTTACAGATGGTCTTTATGACAGAGTATCAGTAAAAGAAGGGCGGCAAAATAATCCGGGATAATAAGCAGCGTTTATTGGTTCAGAATATGTAGCAGGGTTATAGACTCAGGCAAGACCCTTGATATGGGTCCAAACAATTCTGGTAACCTGGTCTTTGTTGAGGCCATTTTCAAGAAGGATGTAAGCAATCCTTAATAACATATACAACTCTGCTTCACAACAGACATTGAATGCAGAATAAATTTCAGCAAGATTTTGTTTTACCCTTCCAATGCTTACCAAGCGAACTTCCGCAAGTTCCTGGGGTGTAGGGTGAATATGGTAATCGTTTATGAGACATTCTGTAACGAGATCCAGCCATATGTTGAAGCATCGAGCTGCGGTAGGTGAGAGCATTCGTTTTTTACTTCTTATTGCTATTAAGACATTTTGTAATACTTCCTTTAATGTCCATAGACTCGCGTGATTCGGTTTAGTCGCAGACATGGCAGCAGCTTGTACTAATTTATTACTTTTAGGACTATCTAAACCATTCATATTCATACTGTACAGCTACTCTAATTTCCAGAGCCTCCATAGGCAATGACGACACCATAACTAATCTTGCTTAACTACCTCACGTCAGGAATTATTCCACTAGTTGTCCGTATCATTCCAGTGTTTCTTATCTAGGATTTCGTTTATCTCGGTTTCCAACTTGCTTTGCTTCAACTTCCTATTGCGTGATTTGAATATCTTCTGAGTTGCCTTCTTCATGGAAATGCCTGCATACTGTACCATTTGTATGGACTCGTAGAAACTGCTTACTACCGCAAGACTGTAGAAGAAGTAGGTGCTAAATACTTGCGGAGTAACGGGGTCATCATGTAAGAAATCCCAGATGTAATGCAGTACCCCATCCGAGGACATTACCCATTTACCAGCTACCTTTGTATTCAGAAGGCTTAGGCCGTCCTGTATTAATTGGTCATTACTTTTACTAATGGCTATATCTTCAAATACAATGCTGGCCATAAAATCAGATGATTCGACCACTTTTGCATTGAATCTATTCCTTTCGTACCGGAAAGCAATCGAGGCACTATTCTCATCGAATTTGTATAGAGTTCCTGCTGCTTTGAAGAATGGTTTTACAGCTTTTTCTATTAATACTCCCATTATTCCTCCTTTATGGTTCACCGCCACCCTTTTTACTATTAAAGTTTTCCCTTTTGGTTTGACTGTTTAGTGCAGCCACCCAGATACTAATCGTAAGGCACGATACACCAATAGCTTCAGACAATATAGCTATTAGGAACAGAAACGAACATATGGCAGCATTGATGAGGGCAAGAATAGAGGCAATCATACACAGGACGAAGGGGACTGTAAGGGATAGCAAACTCAACACTAGCGCGCTCCTCGATTTTCGGAGGTAAGTCCACAAGAAAGAGAATACTGCTAAGAAAGTTAGAGTGAATCCCCCGAGCATTATTGAATTATTGAGTACCTCTTTGGCTTCCATCGTGGTGCTTCCAAACCATATCTCTTACTGAACTCGTCCCAGAAAATGTATTCTTCTTCCGTGTCAATGCTTGGATAACCATATTTTTGTATCCGTTGGCGGACTCTGTTTACATCTTCCGCCTGATCTTTCGCGAGGTCGTCAATGGCGAATTCAGATGCCATCCTCTCTATAAATCTTTTGAGGAAATTCACCAAATTCACGTTCATTACTTATATCTCCATCCAGCTATTTAAGCTTTTTGCGCGGCAGTGGATCCCAATTCTCATGTTGCACCATCTGGTAATCTCAGTTAATAAATGTGCTTAATTCTCTTATAGTTTTAAATTTATCGCGTTTAAATAACTATTACCAGAGTGAAAGCACTATAGGGGAATCCCTACTTGCAAGAATTTACTTGCGGAAATAAAATAACAGCCATACGAGGAAAACATGAAGAAGCGATGTGCACAGTCTTCTCAGGATATATCCAATCGTCAGCTTACCCAATTTGAGTCAAGCGTGTGGTTATTAGTTGCCCAAGGATTAACAAATGTAGCCATAGCCACCAGACTGAACAAGAGTGTCAAGTCTATTGAGAATGCCATAGGCCGAATTTACAATAAACAACAAATCTATGATGACAAGAGCCGGTCAAAGCGGTTTACACTGGTGAGTAATTATTTTAGTGGGCAAACGACTGAGAGTCGTAAGATGAGGCAAGTCGGAACAGAGCAAGAATTAGCAAACTTGCTTCGCAATCTTTCCATTTCGTTTAATGCTTATGATAGGAGTATACGCTGGCTCTCAAATAAAATTCATAGAATTTTTGGTCAGGCAGGGAAGGATTGGATATACGATGATCCTGAAAAACGTATAAATGGATTTAAAACTCTATTTCGCATACCGGTTTGGGAAAAGCTTCCGGGGTTTGAGGAATGGATTAATGACGTCACTGAAGAGCTAGTATATTTGCTTGACAGCGAAATGCGTAAAGTTCTGTCTACTCTGTTCAAAGGAAGGCGAGTACTGAACATAACAGCTCGACCTCATTGGGGACGGACTGAAGAATGCAACCAAAATCCAGTTGCATTACTGATCATTCTGAGAGAAAAGAATACTAGCTATGCTCTAACAGATAACGATCTTAATTATGTTATGAATGACCTTAGGCATGGAAATATTTTCCTAGCAACTCAACAAATGCAGGCATGGTCGGAAATTGCCTTGCGGGTTGCTTTGTGCAGGGTGGTTAGGATGCTAGTTGGAGCCCCCTTTCCCGAACTGATAATCGAAAACAAATGTTGTCAGCGAGAAGACATGAAGCCAAATGAAATCAAGTACGTGCTTCCCACGGCTGATGACTTCTTTCTTGCGACCGGATCTCGGATTCGAATACAAACCGAAAGCGACAGGCTTATAGTTAGTGTCGAGTAAACAATGATACAATTTACGTTATGCGTTTAACTGCATGGTCTTTTTACATTGCTGAGAACACCGGTTACATAATTGATTTATCATTGGGTAGTTAAGCTGAAGTTTTAAATTCAATTAAGTCGGCGAATGTAACTCCAAGCAATTAGTTGCCGCTGCGTTTACCAATCGAATTCTTATAGCATTTTATACCCTCAAGTAAAGCTTCTTTATAAATTGTGTCTATTGGATCACTCAGATTGTATTTTTGTCGCATAGATCCGTATATAAAAAGTGCGGTTGTCTCTTTACCTGTTTTGGCATCGACACCCGGAACAACGTTTGGAAATTCGTAATGTGCAAGTGCATCAACTATTCTGGGTGTTACAAGTTTTATTATTTCTTTTTTGTTACGACCTTCGCTAAGATAAAATTCTACGTCCTCAAGACATCTGACAAATATATCTCCTATCGGCATGACAAACATTATTAAAAGATAAACTTAAATACTCAATTTGCAGGTCTATTGTGGCTGTAGTAAGCTTTTATACGAAGACTCTGTTCAATATGATATCCAGGTAGAGAATAATGAAGAAGCGCACTGCTCGCCCGCCTCAAAGACTACCTAAAAGGGAACTTACTGCGTTCCAAAGAGAAGTTTGGGAATTAATTGCATTAGGACTTACTAATGAGGAAATAGCTACTAAGCTCAGCCCAAAATACGGAATTAAGAGTGTTAAATCCGTTGAGAATGCATTTATTAAAATCTGTGATAAATTAGATATCGATAAATATGGTAAAGCTAAAAGGTATAAGGCAATACAAAAATATTTTGAACATGGATTGAAACCCGAAAGTACAATAGAAGCGGGTGATGGCTCTGAGCAGGAACATAAAGCGGCACAAAATAAGAAAAGGGTTAAAGAAAATGCTCTGGATATTCCAAAATACCCAGAACAGATCGTGAAAAAGGCCATGGCGTATTTTTGGGAAGATGTTGACGAGACCTTAGACCTATTAATCATGGCCGCAATGATAGAAAGAAGCCACGTCATATCTGACAGACCCGCAACAGAAAATCCGGTTTTTGCTTTCTTGTGGAGTTTTGTCAGGAACTACAGATGGGTGGCCAATGCAGCGCGTTCCTATGACCCCAGAGGTTGGTTTCAAGTTGCTGAAAGTAGATCGAAGATCGACAAACTCCTGAAAGACGTGTCACTTTCGCTTCCAGGTGGAGCTGACAAAGCTTTGGAGATAGCATATCAACTACAGCATGAATTAGGGCCTCACTCGGAATGCATTGTAATACCATCTGTCGAAGAAGAAGCATCTTATATGGCTAATATTGGAGTTGTTCAAGTAAGATTGGATATTGAAGGTGTGCTTTCATTAATTGAAGGCATACTTTTCCCAGACAGTCATGATCCTTACTTTGATTCGGCCTTATTTTACTTTGAGACTATGGCAGGACAATCTTGGAATATGCAATTTGAGGGAAAGAGTCTGCCGGTTTCATTTTCTAAGGCCTTACGGCTGATCGCACTATGTTACATGGGTCAAGAATTGAGCCATTTCAGACCCACCGCTTCTGATGCCAGCTTTTTTTTGTCTTGGGCGGATTACGTAAATCGTCTCTTTAAATGGAATAGGGAATTTGAGCGGACTTCCAGATGGCTTAACATATTTCCGACTTTTCCAGGTTATCAAAGAAGTAGTACAGGTTTACCCCGAACAGACAAGGAAGCTGTATCTACGCTTTTAGCGCTTTGTACCAACATACGCGAAAGGAAAATGTTAAAAGTCAGAAAGAGTATGCTGTGAGTTTAGAAAAATCCGGCTGAAATTTACTACCTCAATCAGCCCTATGTTTGTTCTTTCAATTCAAAAATTTTAATTTTGCCAAGTACAAGTTCTTTATTGAAGACACTATTAATCTTTTCGCTTACATTGTGTGTAAGGACATAACAAATTACAAGGTTAAATCCAGCAACTAAATCGCACCTGATATTATCCAGTACGTCAGATTTTCCAGTTTCTATTTCGACTGCTACTGTCTCATGATCCTTGTTAGCGACTATGTCTACACAATGACCATCTATTTTCTTCTCTAGCTCTACTTGATAACCTTGTTCCTTCAACTTCTCGGCTATTTTGTACTTCCAATATTCATGTTCTGGACCGCCTTTTGCTTTGGCAACAGAAAAGCCTTGCTGTTCCATGATTTGTCGTCCCTTTTCACTTAGCTCCAAATATCTTACCCTTGCTTTGGTGGTAGCTATAAAACAAGTCTCAATCAAGCCAGCAGATAGGAGGCTCTTTAAGATTTTGTAACCACGATGAGCCGTCATATTCAACCTCCTAAACCTATCAGCAATACCACTGACAGGAAAATTACATATATCCTCCAGCAATTTCTTTTCTTGTTCACTTATATTTATCTCTAAACCTATTTTTCCTTGACTTGAAATAACCTGAATATCTTCCAATTCACCTAAATCACTATATCTAACTCCGAACTTGTCTAAATAACCATCAATACGCCGTTTTATTCGTTCATCCGTTACCACCCCCTTGTTCACTTTCACAAAAGGAAAACTTGCCAGAAAGGGCTTGAAGTGTCTGTTTTGGAGCTTCACTATTCCATAACCAATTGGCAGCTTGCCCAAATATTCCTTTTGCTCTTCTGTTAAAAGCATAGCTTCTCCAATTGTGTTTACATCTCGGGCATGTTTCAGGTTCATAGCTATAGTACAGTAGGTGTTGCCTATAGATGGTATTGATATCAACGACGGATGCTGGTCAATTAAAATGATGGCTTCACCAAGCTCCCTGATCTCTCTAAGGATAATATCCATTATGGTCTCTTTAGCTTCCTTTTTCTTCAACAGTATGTGATGAGCTTCCTCAATGATAATAGCATGCTTAAATGTTTCCCTTTCCTTGTCTTGTAATCTGTAATGATGAATCCAAAGCAAAAGCGACTCAATTAGAAAAGTCTTGTCTGAGTTAGTTAGAGCATCAAGCTCGAGAATGACATTGTGCTTGAGAAGTTCCTCCAGTTTAATCATCACGGGTAAATTTAGTACTCTACCTATATCTCCGTAACAGAGCGTAGCGATTGCCCTTATGGTAGAATCCATCCACTGGGCTTCTCTTCTTCTTGTCTTATAATTCTCCAGCCACTCTTTTACATTAGCCAAAGTTGGGAAAGTGTTTGAGCCTTTATATATTCCAAATTCATGGTATACAGAATCAATTGCTTTCTGAAGCAAGTAAGCCACTCCTTCACCAAGCCAGTAAACATGACACATTATTTCTATTAGCTTCTTAAGCCAAATAGTAGGCGACGTGCCTACTGGTGGAATCAAAGGGTTGAAAATAAATGGAGCGATGCCCCTTCCTACAGTGAATATCGCTATCTCATCCGTGCCTAATGACTCGATAAGATCTCTGTAATTTCGTTTCCAGTCAAAGATGAGAAAAGGCTTTTGCTTTTCTAACAAGTTCTTTACTATCAGAAACCCAATATTTGTCTTACCACTTCCGGTTCTGCCAAAGATAGCCACATGTTGTATCCATTCGTTTTCACGCAGACCGAAAATATAAAGAGGAGATCGTCCGTAGTAAACTGTTCCCAGCGGATATTCGCCAGACGCCGCTTGCTTATCAGGTGGCGTCAATACGATTTGCCTCTTGTCAAAGTGGTGATTTAAGTGCTTAGCTGCCAGTGCCTTCAGCAATCCTTCTATTTCTTGCTTGCTATCTGGATTCAAAGTGTATTCAAGCCAGAGAGCCTTAATGCTTTTTCCCAAGATAGGTTCTAGCTTCTGAAATAATTCATCTATCTCCAGACAGATCACCTCAACAGGCACTGCCTTTTCAGCAATTCTTCATACTCCCTAGATAACTCTCTTCTATCCTCCTTTAACCCGATAGAATCTCGCCAGCATCTTACTATCTCCGTTCTCTTCTGCTTAGTTAGATCAGCAATTGCTCTTTCCCACAAATTCCTTTCCATGTCAACCCCGACTCGATATCCGATAGCCCAATGCTTCAGCCGGTCAAGAAAGAGAGAAGCTGATAGAATTTGGTCGTCGATTTCTTGGACGAGGTGCTTGTGAATTGAGCTTCTCGCTTCAAGCTCTAAGTCTATTTCTTCCATCTGTTTTCTCAAAGAGGCAAGCTTACCGAGGAAGAATTCTGAATATAGGTTGCTAGCTTCCGGTGCAGATGAGATAAACGAATCCTCTTGGTCTTCATCATTTCTCAAGCCATAGTAATTATTATTCGGCAATATTGTCACCTCTTGGAGTTTTGGTCACTCATATTGCTCCATAAATCAACGGCTGACCCACACCTTTCACATGCTGCGAAGCCGTTGTTCCAGACAATGCTCCAGGCATCTAAACCATTATCGCTTCGATACTCCTTGCAGTTTGGGCAGTAGCCTCTCATGCTTATGAAGAATTAAAACGTCTGAGGAAATTAAAGTTACGAGTGAGCGCATATTCCTTTTTGTGTTGAGAAGTCTATTCCGTTATGCAGCAGTTCGGTATAAAATTCAAGAGGATTGGAGAACTCTTCTGACTGGAAATATATTTATTTTTACAGGACTAACAAAATTGTATGCTACCTTATCAAAAACTAATATACCCTTGTCCGTTCTGTGATAGTGACACTCTCGAGGTTATCTACAGACCTAGTTATAAGGCTGAAAAAAGAAGTAGAAGCGCGGCTGCTGGAGCAAAAGCTACTTGGAAGCGAGTACCTGAAGGAGTTGCTTTGTTATCCGAGAAATGTTTAAACTGTGGAAGGACTGCTAGAGAGATAGAAAGAAGGTGGAAAGGTTTAGATTGAAAGAAAGGAGATGAAATGGCGCAACAATCCATATTTCGAAAAGAGTTGACACGTGGAGAACTAATCTCTCTTGTCGATAAGGCTGCTGACTTAATACGAACAGCAGTTGACTACAAGTTTATTCTTGTCCTGCTTTTCCTAAAAAGGCTAAACGACGTATGGAAGATTGAGAGCCTCCAAGCCAAAGAAAGGCTGATAAAGGAGGCTAATTTATCAGAGCCAGAAGCTGAAGAAGAAGCAGAAAAGGAGACTTTCCATACTTTTAGCATCCCGAAACACTACCTCTGGGATGAAATAACTAAGGATGTAAAGAATCTCCCCGAAAGACTGGCTACCGGTATTAGTGAAATTGCCAAACTGAACAAGGAATTGCAGGGCGTTATTAATAGAGTTGATTTCCTGGAGTTTGCTCGAAACCAAGAAAATAGAGAGCTGCTGAGACAACTTGTAGAGCTCTTCAACAAATATGATTTTGCCGGTGAACAAGTTTCCCCTGACGTCCTCGGAGATGCTTATGAGCACATATTGATGAAGTTTGCACCGGAGAAAGCCAAGGAAGGCGAAATATATACGCCAAGAGAAGTCATAAAGCTAATGGTACAAATACTCGACCCTAAGCCAGAGGAGAGTGTTTATGATCCTTGCTGCGGTTCTGGAGGCATGCTTAGAACTTCATATTTTCATGTGGCTGAAAATTATGGTGAAGAAGCGAGTAAACTATTCCTGTATGGACAAGAGAGAAACCCGGAGATTTATGCTGTTTGCTGGATGTATTTGATTCTCCGCGACATTAGAAATGCCAACATCGCCAATGGCGACACCCTGGATTATCCGAGGTTCAGGGAGAACAGCAAACTAAGGCAATTTGACGTAGTTATAGCTAATATTCCGTGGAATCAAGATGGCTATGGGGAAGAGAGACTAAAGAAAGCTGATTTTGCCGACAGGTTTTTCTTTGGCTATCCCCCTCAAAATAGCGCTGACTGGGCTTGGATTCAGCATATGTTAGCTTCTGCAAATAAAGACGGAAAAATTGGGCTTGTGGTCGATAATGGATGTTTATTTAGAGGAGGTGCAGAAAGGGTCATTAGAAGCAAAATCTTCGAGAAGGACTTGGTTGAGTGCGCCATCCTTTTACCAGAGAAGCTTTTTTACAATACCGGTGCACCTGGAGCTATCATAATCTTCAACAAGAATAAGACGCAGAAGATAAGGAACAAGACACTTTTCATAAATGCCTCAAAGGAATTCATACCTCACCCGTCAATCAGAAGGCTAAACATCTTGTCACAGGAAAACATAAGAAAGGTTGCAGATGCTTATAAAGATTTTGCTGAAATAGCAGGACTCTCAAGAGCTGTGGATAAGAAAGAGGTTGTTGATAACGATTACAACCTTAATGTTTCTCTTTACGTGATGCCGATTGATGAAGCAGAAGAAATCAACATATCAAAGGAATTCTCTGAGCTGAAAGCAATAGAGAAGGAAAGACAAGAGATAAAGCAAAAGCTGGAGGGTTATATTTCCGAGCTATCCCGGGTGGCGGGTGACTAATAAGATGATTTTTCATAAAGAGACTAACCTCAAAGAAACAGCTCTTGGCAAAATTCCGAGAGATTGGGACGTCAATCGGGTGGATGTTTTATTTGCTACCAAAACGGGCACCACCCCGTCAACTAGTCAGAGAGAATACTGGGACAACGGGACAGTAAATTGGATTACTCCGACTGACTTGAGCAGGTTGAATAATAGACTACTAATAAGAGAGAGTGAAAGGAAAATCACGGAGAAGGCGCTGAAAGAAACCAACCTAACACTTATGCCTAAAGGCTCAATTATTCTCTCAACGCGGGCTCCGATTGGATATGTGGCTCTCCTTGGAGACGCTGCTACTTTTAATCAAGGCTGTAAGGGATTGGTTCCCAAAGACCCTAGCCGAATCTGTTCAGAATTCTATTCTTACTATCTCCTGAGCAGAAGGCGTAGCTTACAGAATCTAGGCGGCGGAAGCACCTTCAAGGAATTGTCCAAGGATATGCTCGAACATTTTGAGGTTCCCTTCTTCGACGTACAAGAACAAAAGGCTATAGCCGAGGTCCTTTCGATTGTTGACGAAGCGATTCAAAAGACTAGCGAAGTCATAGCAAAAACTGAGTGCTTAAAGAAAGGCTTGATGCAGGAGCTCTTAACCAAAGGAATAGGGCACAAGGAATTTAAGGATTTGGAGATTGGAAGGATTCCGAAGGAGTGGGAGGTTATCAGGCTTGACAGTGTTGTCGACATAGATAAGGAGTCAAAAAATCCCGCAAAGGCATTGCCAAATGAAATTTTCACTTATGTTGATATTGACTCGGTAGAAGGAAACACAGGGAAAATAAGAAATCCGAAGAGAATTCTGGGTAAAGAAGCTCCTTCCAGAGCAAGGCGAGTAATCCATGAAAATGATGTAATAATGTCAACTGTACGACCTTATCTAAAAGCATTTGCAATGGTTCAAAAAGAGCATGACAACCAAATATGCTCAACTGGCTTTGCCGTGCTTAGCTGTAAAGATAATATCTTTCCCTATTTTCTTTTGAATGTACTCTTTTCGGACAATGTAATAACTCAATGCAACAAAATGATGATGGGGGGGACAATATCCTGCTCTAAATCAAACCCAGGTTTCTCAAATAAGAATCCCCTTGCCATCACTTCTGGAGCAGCAAAAAATTGCTGACATTCTTTCTACCGTTGACAAAAAGCTCGAAGTCGAGAGAAACGAAAAAGCTAAGCTAGAAAAAATCAAGCAAGGATTGATGGATTTGCTTCTTACCGGGAGAATAAGGGTTAAGGTGAGTTGAGATGCCAGCCGTAATGATTTCCAACATAGAGTTTGATATCGGTAGGGGATATGTCATTGATCTAAACGAGTTATCCCGAGCATTTCCACACGTAAAAGCAGAGAAGGAGCTAAAGTTCTACCTGGTCGAACTGAGAAGCGAGCAGAATAAGCTTGTCAAAAGGTTCAAGCCTTACAAAAAACTTAAGGTACAGACTAGCCAATATTGGCAAGAGATAGTGAAGCAGTGGCTTTCTTTAACAAATGTCAATTTGACACCTCTCTACTCATGATTAATCAGATTGAAAACAGCATCCCAGAACCAAGTCTGCTGGCTAATCTAGCACCATTTAAGAAGGCTCTATTAGCTTACTCCGCCTGGGAAAAGTTCGACCATCAAACCGCTTTTGACAATCTAAGTCAGGTCAAACTTCCTGATTTCGACAACAACAAAGCCTTCTTGGGAAAACTGCTTCATAGTGAGCAACCGGAACCCTATTATATCGTGGACATAATTAGCAATGCCAAAAGAAGAGGCAAAATTGAATACAAATATGACGATGCTGTTGCCCGTCTTTATCGCGTTATTGAACTAATAGCTCAACACAGGTTGAAGGATTATGAAATTCAAGACACTAGCAAAGTGCCTGTTAACAAAATACCTGCCGAATTAATTAGCGAATGGAAGGTTACTGAAGATGAAATAAGAATGGGCTTGTGGCAAGATTACCAGCTTTTGGCAGCTAAACAAGATGCCCTTGGCAAAAGATTCACGGCCGACCAAAGACTTAAAAACCTTCTCCAGAGAAGAAACGAGTCTATTCTTGCCCACGGCTTAAAACCAGTCACCAAAACTGATTACGAGGAATTGCAAGATATAGCCACCTCTTATGCCCAATCAACTATAGAAAACTTCGACCGGCTCGTTTCTGAGGCTACATTTGTCAAATGGCCTGAGTAACCCCCATGCCTGTCCTTTATCTTTTAGAACAAGGTTCAACTCTTCATAAGGATGGTGACATCTTCACCATCACCAAGGAGGGGAAGGTGCTGGAGAAAATCCTTGCTATCAAGGTGGAGCAGGTGGTCATCTTCGGCAATATCAACCTGACTACCCCGGTCATCCATTATCTCCTCCAGCAAGGGATTGATTGTGTCTTCTGCACCAGTTACGGTAAATTCCATGGACGCCTCATCTCCACCGAGTCCAAATTTGGACTTCTGAGGCAGCGCCAGATGGAAACTATCCTTAACTTGGAGAAGAAGCTCGCTATTGCCAGAGCCATCGTCCGGGGCAAGCTCCAGAATCAACGCACCCTCCTCATGCGTTACCGCCGCGAACTGGAATTACGCAAACTGGAGAAGACCGTTTCTGAACTAGAGAAAGCCCTAAAAGGCATTGAGGCTTGCCAGGAAATGGCAACTCTCCAAGGGATAGAAGGCTCAGCCAATGCCAGCTATTACCGGGCTTTCAAGGATATTCTCAAGCAAGACCTTGGCTTTATAACCCGTGTCCGCCGCCCACCTACCGACCCGGTTAACTCCTTGCTGAGCTTCGGGTATACTCTCTTAGTCTACGCTGTTCAGTCTGCTGTCCACACCGTTGGGCTTGACCCTTTTCTCGGCTTTCTCCATTCGGCTGAGCCTTCTCGCCCCAGCCTTGTCCTTGACCTCATGGAAGGATTCCGTCCCATTATTGTTGACTCTTTAGTCCTCTGGCTTATCAATTCAAGGGTAATGAGTGAGGAAGAGTTCAGACGTCCTGAAGAAGAGGGCAGAATGGTTGTCCTGACGGAAGATGGCATCAAGAAGTTTATCCATCACTATGAGCAAAAAATTCAGAGCCAGATTTATCATCCCAGAGCACATGGCAGAGTAACCTACCGGCGTTGCTTTGAACTCCAAGCCCGGCAGTTAGCCCAGGTCGTGCTCGGGCAGGAATCAACTTACAGACCGTTTTTAGTAAGGTAAAGAAATGTTTGTCGTTGTCTGCTATGATATACCCGCTGACCGGCGACGCAATAGGGTCAGCAAAATCCTGGAGAGCTTTGGCGTTAGAGTGCAAAAAAGTGTTTTTGAATGCGACCTCCAGTTGAAGCACATTCAGAAACTCAAACAAAAGCTCACCAAAGTATTGAAGGACGAAGACTCGGTGCGCTATTATTATCTCTGTGCTCAGTGTCTTCCCAAAGTTGAGGTGGTCAACGGACCGCCGGTCACCCAGACTCAACTTTACTTCGCAGTCTGACCCCTCGCTATTCTGCACCTTAACAAAAGCATAGTTTTGTGGCAAAATAATGGTGGCACTACCGACCCTCTCGCAAACTCTATCTAAAACCAAAGCTGACGGTCGGAAAGAACCTAATCCTCGTAAGGGGATTGAAACCCGCCTGGGCTATGGCTTCGTCGTAAGCCTTCTTCGTATGTCGGAAAGAACCTAATCCTCGTAAGGGGATTGAAACCCATGCCTTATCATAGGCTTCCTCTGCCTTAAAATAGGGTCGGAAAGAACCTAATCCTCGTAAGGGGATTGAAACCCGCCTGGGCTATGGCTTCGTCGTAAGCCTTCTTCGTATGTCGGAAA
>Ga0315312_1000102_pt1 | contig 146506 bp, 158 predicted proteins | sample TDP7_MG_FD_203629 | JGI IMG/M metagenome (GOLD analysis project Ga0315312, IMG submission 203629) | Freshwater sediment microbial communities from Lake Towuti, South Sulawesi, Indonesia - TDP7 | ecosystem: Environmental > Aquatic > Freshwater > Lake > Sediment | place: Indonesia: South...
TTGCTTCTCGACCATTCAGAATCGGTGACAGGATCGGGCTCGTCGCATGGCAATACGGCAAGTTCCCACCGTCGCTCTCTCACGGATGGCTGGAACCTGCCTACACCGGTTCTGTCAAAGAGATCACACTGATGTATACCAAGATTCTGACTGATTCGAATACTCTAGTCACAGTTCCCAATGGCATTGTGATACAATCTCTCATCTTGAACCTCGGCCACGATAAACACGGCTATGCTGGGACTCAGTTCGAGATCCCTATACGCGTTGATCCTGACGAGCTTCATAAAAGCTTGAGTTCCCAGCTGTCAAGAATGCCAGACTTCAAGGGCGAGGAAGAAAGTTTCGAGCTCCTCGAGATCTCTTCATCTACGTACCTAGTGGCGGTTAGCTATAGAGTTGAGAAGAAGAATGAAAGAGAGATGAAACCCCTCTTGCTCAGAGCACTACGACTAGCGCTCATGAGCACAGACAAGAGCGATGTGAAGTGATCGCATAGCTAAACCGCGTGCGACCCCAGATAGAATGGAAATTGGCATGAAGGTAAAGATAGTCACAAGAATGGATTGGCCGTCCTTCAGAAACATTGCAGCAACAATAAGGAAGGCTGTAAGGACTCAATGTACATGCACGATTCACGACTGGAAAAGGGTCAAGTCTGGAGGGAATATTCTCTTCATAGACACGGTCCAAGCCCAAACCCTCAAGTTCCTCAGTGAGCTTCCGGCGGAAAGCAACGTGGTCTTCTATGGGACGACGGAAGGCCACAGCCTCATAGATGACAGAACCCTTGCCGTAGCAAAACGGATCAAAATAGTTGCAGTTAGCAACTTTGTAAGACAAATGCTAGAGGAGGTTGGAGCACCAGCAGCTGGAGTGTTACATCATGCCATAGATATGAGCGATAGAAAAGTCGACATAAAATTTTATAGAAAATGGAAAACAAAGCTGAGAAATCGAGCGGTCATTCTTACGGTTTCAGCGAATCACTCTAGGAAGGGCTTGGACAAGCTATTGCAGGCTTATAAGGCAGTTGAGAAGAAAATCGAAAACGCTTTCGTAATCGTCCACTCTGAACCCAGAGGCTATTACGATCTAGAGAAAGAAGCGAGGAACCTCAAGATCAAGGGGATTTGGTTAACAAACCTATTTGGCCGAATGACACAACCCGAACTAAACGCTCTATACAACCTGTGTATGGTATATGTTCAACCAAGTTTCTCCGAAGGCTTCGGGCTTCCTATTTTAGAAGCTTTTCGATTTAACAAGCCAGCTATAGCAGTGAATGCGCCGCCATTTAACGAGGTCATCAGGCAAAGGGAAAACGGAATCTTAATACCCTCAGATGGCATCCGCTGGCTTAACTTTGAGAACATTATTGATTTCAAGATGCATACATACCAAGCCGGCGATTTGGCTCAGGCTATTATTCAATGCTTATCCGATCAGAAACTTCTAGCAAGGATGCGATCCAAGATCAGGCGAGAAAAGTGGAATTGGGACGCGCGTAAACTCTATCCTGAACTCTTAAACTATTTCACATGAGAACTCATAGCCGCAGGATATCAAGCGAAAGATAGCTTCAGTGAGATGTCAGGAATGGAGTTAGTCCTAATTCTGGCAGAGTCTGCTGTTGAATTGGTGCCGCCGGAGTCAACGAAACATCCATCTGTCTTGAAATTCGCCGAGAAGAGGGGCAAGAAGCCAGATGAGATTCTGCTAGATCGAAGCTATCACCACGCTGCGATGAGATCATTAAAGGATGCGGCGAAGAGAGGAAGACCTGATATCGTCCATACGACTCTACTCGAAGCACTCGGCACACCCTTGAATAAAGAAGGTCTACTCCAAACCTACGTACACACAGTGGACAACCGGGTTATCGAAATTGATTCAAATGTAAGGCTGCCTGTGAACTACGATAGATTCGTCGGGTTGCTAGAGCAGCTCTACGCGGTAGGCAGAGTGCCTGAAGCAGGCAAACCGCTTCTTGCGATCAGGAAGCAAACGCTCAATCAACTTCTGGGAGAGATCAAGCCGTCGACGACTGTCGCGTTCACTACCTTGGGAGAATACAAAGATCTAAGCACACTCTCCGAGGAACTTGCGAAAGAGAGAAGACCTGTGATATTGATCGGGGCATTTCCACGGGGACATTTCAGCAAAGAGACGCTTGATCTAGCGGATAGGACTGTGCGAATCGATAGAGAAGCGCTCGAAGCTTGGGTTGTAGCATCTAGAGCAGTTTACGCATATGAATTGGCGATAGGTCTGCCGAAGCAGAGGCTCCGATAGAGTTTCCCAGAGCGAATAGTCTGCCATCTTTAAATAAGACAGATTTGATTCTAGTTTGGCATTCAGAGACAAGAAAGTGGTCAAGAGTTGTCTGAGGAGAAGGAGCTGGAGCTGTACAAGCGGAAGAAGCTGTTGGAGATGCAGATGCGCCTCCTTGCGAAGAAAGCGGAGGAAGAGAAGAAGCAAGAGGAACCGGAAAGAGCTCCAGACCCGAAAGAGGTCCTGAATAGAATCTTCATAGATAGAGCTTGGGAGGTATTTGAGGCTGCTCGACGGCAATACCCTCAGGTGACTCAAACTCTTCAAGATGAATTGGTCCGACTTATCTTATCTGGAAAGTTGAAGGAGCGGATTACAGGCGAGCAGCTTCTCTGGCTCTTCCGCAAGATAGGGCTGGATGTTCGGATGGAAACCAAGATCCGAATCCTTGAGAGCGGTGAACTCAAGACCATAGCTGAGAAGCTTAAAGGAGAAGAATAAGTTAAGATCCCAATAGATGCGCCTATAGAGAAAAGATTCTCATCTATCTTCTGAAGCCATAGAAAAAAGGAATAGGTTAAGGAAATCTCTGAAGTATCTTCAGTGCTGTGGAGAGGCTCGTTAGACCTATCGTTGTCAACACGAAAATCGCTGAAGAAGCCATCATAGCAGCTGGCGATGACGTCAAAACGCTCAGAATCAGGAAGCCTACGCTTGCAGCCCAGATGTATGCGAGTGGGAACACGTTTCTCATGGAGAAGCTCACTCTTCTCGTCCTCCTTAAGCCAGCTAGAACCGCGAGCGCGAATGGAGAGAAGTAGACGACGCCGATCAGTCCGCTAGCCACCAACCCTGCCATGCAGACGGCGAGTTCAGGGTTGAAGCTGAACGTCGCGTAAGCACTTGCTGAGAGGTGTAGTATTCCAACTAGAGGATAAAGCAGGATCTTCATCCCAGCTCTGACTGTCGGATTGTTGGCGATGAAGTTTGCGACGCTTGGGCTGAAGGAGTAGTACCATGCATTGAATGCTTTCATGAACTCACTTCCGGCGAAGGTCGCTAGCACCTGCCTGTCTCTGAATCCCCGCAGGAACTGAACTTCGGGTGACAATTCAGATCCGTAGGTTGCGGTCGCTACCAAGCATCCGCCGGGAGAGGGAGTTGGAGAAGGCGTTGGGCTAGTAGCTGTGGTAACAGTCAACGTGGCTGAAGCTGTACGGGTCAATCCTCCACCAACACCAGATAAGGTCAAGGCGGAGGAGCCTGTCGGGGTTGACGTTGATGTCGCCACGGTCAATGTTGAGGTGAACGTTGGGTTTCCTGACGCTGGACTGAAAGAGGAAGTCGCTCCAGCTGGAAGACCCGAGATGCTGAGTGTCACAGACTGGGCTGTGCCGGTGAGGAGTGTGACGGTAACTGTGAAAGTGACGGATTGGCCTTGAACCACGCTCTGCGAGGATGGTGAAGCGGAGACGCTGAAGTCGAAGCTTGGTGCTGCTGTAGCAACTACTAACGTAACGGTTGCTGTCCGCGTCAAGCCGCCCCCTGTTCCCGTTATAGTCAGCGTGTAAGATCCGGCTGGTGCAGAGGCTGAGGCTGTAACCGTCAAAGTCGATGTGAAAGGCGGGTTCCCGGAACCCACACTGAGGGATGTCGAGGTTCCAGAAGGCGCTCCAGTTACACTGAGAGAGACGCTTTGAGCTGTACCGCTCAATAGGGTGACCTCAACCGTGTAGGTTGTCGATGAGCCTATGACCACGGTCTGTGAAGGTGGGGTTGCGGAGATGCTGAAATCGAATGTAGGGGCTGAGGTTACTTCAAGCGTGACCGTAGTTGTCTTGGTTAGGCCTCCACCTACGCCAGATATGGTTAAGGTTGAGGAGCCTGTGGGAGTGGTTGCTGCTGCCGACACGGTCAGCGTTGAGGTGAACGTCGGGTTACCTGACGCTGGGTCGAATGAGATCGTTGCGCCTGAAGGCAGGCCGGAAACGCTTAAAGTTACTGTCTGTGTAGTCCCACTGAGAAGGTTGACTGAAACCGAATATGTTGTCGACTGGCCCTGCGCTACACTTCTAGAGGGGGGTGATGCTGCTACATCGAAGTTGAATGTTGGAGCTGAGGCAATAGACAGATGCGCCCAACTCTTAGGGTTGTAGGAAGGCCAATCCCCCCAGTATCCCGACGCCTCGATGTATTGCAATTTGAATCCGACCGTGGCTCCAGCTGACAAGCTGAAGTCGTGAGCGTCATCAGTAGAGTCCAGTGGATGCCTGAACTCGAAGTAGTTGAAGCCGGCCATGCCGGAGCATGCTCCTTCGCCATCAGAGGTTCCTCCATCAACAGTGTCAGCCTTAACGGGAATGGAGCCGGGATAGTACGTGTCATAGAAATTGGAGCTACCGTCCAACTGAAGGCCATCGTCCCCAGTTGCACGGATTCCATCATTGTTATTGTCGAAGCCTACGACGAGACGGTCCGCAGATGACAGAGAGCTGTCTGCAATCCTCACAGCTAGATACAGGTTTTCACCGTCGTTCATAACCGATATCTCTCCGATGAAGTTCCATCCGATCGCGAATGAGGCCCATGAAGCGCCTTGCCACGCGGTGGCTTCGAACGTTCCGTCTATAGTTGGGGCCACTGAACACCAAGCTGAGAGAGTAGGCGGAGCAGAAGCTACAACTATATCTCCCATAGTACTTCCCGTGTCCCCAGGCCATTTGCTGCTGAAACCTGTACCAAGTTCATAGTACTGCAAATTGAACCCCACCGTCATTCCTGTCGTCAGACTAAAGTCATGAGCATTGTCCGCCGTATTGAGAGGGTGCGAGATTTCGAAGTAGTTATACCCTCCACTACCACTCATTGCGCCTGAGCCTTCGCTGGTCCCGCCGTAGCCCTCATCAGTCCACACACTACTATCTGAAATATACGAGTCATGAAAGCCGTCGCCACGCAAGAGGAGGTATTCATCCCCATCTTCAGGATGTACGCCGTCATTATCATTGTCAAACTTGAAGAGGATTGCGTCGCTGCTCATTCCCGATCCATGTTCATAGTCGAGGTCATTGATCTTGAATGCCAGATACAGATTTGTCGCATCGTTCATTACGTAAAGCGTTGCAGAATAGGCGCCGAGCGTTAAGGATGCTGTAGCAGCGTTAGCCCACTCAGTGGTTCCGATGCTACCGTCGATCGTGGGTGGCGTTGGAGCCCACGCCTGATAAACATATCCAGTTTTATGCGCCTCGGCAGGTAGCACGTTTATGCTCGTCATCGCTGACAGAATTAGAAGTGACAGGACTGTTGCTGAAACAAATGTAAGACTATTCTTTCTCTTCAATTTTTAATCAACTCTTGTTTTGTTCCTATGAAGACTAAGTAATATCAAGAATTGCTTATTATAGTTTGGCGCATAGCAACGTGCGATAATAACAGACCGCAGAAATATAAATCGGGATGGGGATTTGATCGCGAAGTAATAGTGCTGCGTTGATGGGGATGAAAGGTAAGATAGGTGTTGGCCAAACGGCGCCAGATTTCACATTGCCTGACACCGACTTGGAACCTCGAAGGCTAGGCGATTTCCTTGACAAGAACGTCGTGCTAGCCTTCTATCCTGGGGCTTTCACCTCCGTTTGCACGAAGGAGATGTGCACCTTCAGAGATTCTATCGCAAAGCTAAGCGACCTGAAGGCTCAGGTTATTGGAATTAGCGTTAATGATCCTTTTTCGAACAAAGCCTTCGCCGAGCGGAACATACTGAGCTTTCCTCTATTGAGCGACTACAATCGCGAAGTCGTAGCACTATATGGCGTTGCTGCGAAGGACTTTGCAGGACTGAAAGGCTACACGGCTGCTAAACGCTCAATCTTTATTGTGGATCGCGAGAGGACTGTTCGATATGTATGGGTATCAGAAGACCCCAGAGTAGAGCCGAATTATGAGGAGATAGAAAGAGTTCTGGAAGAAATCGGCTAGGGCTACGTGGCTTCAAGGCAGATGTTATTGTCACTTCTCTTGGATTTAGACGGAATAGACTTATCGTAGTATCGATGTGGGAAGGAGAGGCTCATGATGGGAAGTGCGAAGGTTGCTATTGTGAAAGGCCAGAGTCCGAAAGGGATGGTCAGCAGAAGTTTGGAGTTGATAGGTGGAAATGAGCTGGTCGCCTCTAATGACAAGGTCTTGATAAAGCCGAACTACATCTGTGCGAAACATCCTTCAACAGGCGTGACCACGGACTCCCATGTGGTTGAGGCTTTGATCGAGTTCGTCAAGGAACGTGGGTGTAGAGAGATCACAGTTGGAGACGGAGGCTCAGAAGATACCGATAGAGTATTCGACGCGGTCGGCATAAGGGAAATCGCTGTGCAGCATAGTGTGCAGCTTATCGACCTGAATGACGATGAGAGGGTCGAAGTCTCCGTTCCGAATGCTTTGGCCTTGCATAGAGTCAGCATAGCCAAGACAGTGTTGGACAGCACATGCATAATCAACGTCCCTAAACTCAAGGTACACCACATGGCTCTAGTCACACTATGCATAAAGAACCTGATGGGGGCAGTCCTTCCGAAGAGTATCATTCATAGCCAGTTGAATGAGAGGCTCGCCGACTTGGCGTCTTTGATAAGGCCGAGGTTCAATATCATCGAGGGCATGGTCGGCTCAGAACTGGACGAGGTGGACGGCAAACCTGTACGGATGGACTTGCTAATATCTGGCAGAGACATAGTCGCTACAGACGCTGTGGGTTCAGCTGTGATGGGTATAGATCCAAGAAGGGTTAGATACCTCTCTTTGGCTGAGGGGAAAGGAGTCGGAACCGGAGACCTAGCCAAGATTGAGATTCTTGGCGGACCCATAGAGAAGGTCAAGAAGAGGTTTAGACTACCAGACGCTTTCGAACAAGCTTCTTGAGAGTCGCGTGTTCGCGCATGCGAGGTTCAGGGATCATGAAGTGAAAGCCAATCCGCCCTTAAGACCCCCCCTCCCCCTGTTTTATGTAAATTCTTAATACGGGTGTAATACCTGGAAGGGCGCCCGTCTATATTCACATCTTCTCTTGCAGATCTGGCATTCTTGAAATTGCTCCTTAGTATCGCCTATCACGCCGGAGACGGACTTCCTAGGGATCATGAGATAGGATTCATTCAACCTTACGCCTATAACATTCTCCACTTCCTTGGCGTCCAGAAGGTCGAAGAGAACCTTCTGCTCCCTTATGTCCCAGTAGACAGTATCTCCAGGGCTGAACTTGGATAACCGTTCTCGCCCGCCAGGTTGAAAGTCTTTTTGAATAATATCGGACACTTTACGCAGTACGTATGTCCCAATGCAGTCCATTATAAAAGATTTGGACAGTTCCTTGGGTCCCAGCTCAGTAACCCTCCTCTCTAGGGCGGGCCCTATCGTCGCTACGTAGACCGCTATCTCAGATGTACACTTAAGCTTCTCCGCCAAAAGCTCACTCTCAAAGACACTTCCTCCTTCCAGAACCAGTCGGTTACCTTTGACCTCAGATATTTTAACCGTCTTATACACAGCTTTAGGATCTATGAGCCTGTAGCTCTCGTCGATAACTGCCTCAACCTCCCTTATCCTATCTCTGAAAACGTCTAAATGGCAAAAACGCATCAGCTCCTCAATATCATATTGTAAGGTTATATTGCTGAGAACCTTCAACTGTCTTCCAACCCTTCTTGGCAGCGTATCGTATAATGGTCTTGAAACACGCTCTTAGACGAATCTATCCTGTCTTCCAACATGACTTCTTGTAACTTCGACGAACTCTTCTACCGTTCCAATCATCTTGGACTTCGCGCCTTTGGTTACGCTGTTTATCTTCTCCCTAAAGTTCTGGACTTCCCCGCCTACTAGTACGCCTATTTCAAGGTGGAATTCTCTTGTCTCTTGAGGCTTCAGATATTGTAAGGTTCCCCATCCCCTGTCCTTGTCTCTGCCCATGACCAGCCCATTGGCAGGCTCCATACCCACCACATAAGTGCCTTCACCCATCATCTTCCACTCTATGAATCTAGGCAGCTCGCTTCTACGGTACTTCAAATATACGGCTATACCATCTAGAAGCTTCTCATTTACTATGGCAGAGTATGCGTAACCCTCCGCGTCCGCTAGCATATCGTGGAAATATACCTTCTCTTTGTAGCCGCTCGTAGGCTCATGGAACTCACCGAATTTTTCAGCGTCGACTTTAGCGTTATCGTCCCTAGCCACACATAGACGAGATGTCGAGACGAGGCTGGACCCCTTATTCAAGACAGGGAATCCTATGTTGACGTGATAAAGTATCATTAATGGTTGAGTCCACCAGCCATCATTCGTAACCTTGTCGTGTATAGTCAAATGCTTCTCGCCCAGCTTTGCCTCTATACGGCGTCTAAGCGCTATGTTAGGCTCGAATACCTTGGCCTCTCTCACCTCACCAACGAGAGCGGTAACATACTCGTCTTCTTCCCAATGGCCGCCTGCGTAAATCAATCTAGCTGGAATGTAGGATATCCGACCATGCAAGCCTAGAGGCTCGCCTTGGTCAACCGTAGGCGCCCCCATGTAAGTCAAGCCGCATGTCGTCAATAGTCCGCCTGGGAAGCCCCGAGTCCAACCTAACCCTTCAGGTTCATAGAAGCCAGGAGACACAATACCGGTCGGGCTAATCCAGCCTAAGGGTATGCCCCTATACTCAGCATTCACAACGTCCATACACCTGTCTATTGAGACCAAGAAGCTGAGTTCGCCAGTTCTGATTAACGCAACTCTTACACCGCGTTCCACGCTTTCTGAAAGTTCTAAGAGCTTAACTCCACCGAGCTGATCCATATCACCTATCCGCTTGAGCAGATCTTTTCTATTGTAGATTCGCTCGTAGAGACGAACCATGGTTGGTCATGGATATTACTTAAGGGTGGAGTAATAAGACTAACCACCACTTCTCGTTAACGCTCTCGGCGATCATCGTTTCCTTTCATTGTTAGCACGTGTACGGCGCATACTCAAGCTATAGCTAATCTACTTTCCTACGTAGCTGTCGATTCTGGGTATGAGAGGTGTGACTGGAAGCCTCTGTCTTAGACGATCTATGACCGCCTGACAGAAACTAATGAATCTAATCGAAAGGAAACGCGCTTTCTTCGACTAAACTCTTCGGAAGACGCAGGAAGTACTTTCCACCCTTTCTTGCGAATATTCTGCCGTTGATGTCTAAAACCATTCTTGGCCGCGCTCTGCAGACATCCAATGGAAACAGGACTGCGTTGCGATCATCTTAGTCATGGAAAACCATAACTACGGGAGATATTCATTTTTTCATGGTGTCAAGCACTGCGCCTCTCTCATCTATTTGGAACAGTAGCGCTCTTTTTGATTCTATTCTCAACTGTTACGATCATTGCTTCTGTGAAAGTCCAAGCGCAAAACATTATTCAAAATGGTGGTTTTGAAAGCTGGGTTGGAGGTATCCCGACGTTCTGGACACTGTTAGGTGGCACAATTCATCAAATTCCAGGCTACACGGGAGCATCCTGCTGCCGACTCGGTGGTGCGGGTCTTTCGGCAGGTTACGACCAGTATGTAATAATTTCTCAGACGGTTAGCGTAGCGGGCGGCGCCCCGTGCACTTTCGATTTTTGGGCGAAGGCTGAGAATGAGTGGGGCGCTCTTTCCGCTAGAGCAGAACTGCGCTGGCTAGACAGCTCCTCAGCTCTTATTGCGCAACAAGCGGTTTCGATTAGCGGGGCCGCTTGGGCTAGGTACGGTCCAAGCGTTTACACCGCTCCACCAACCACTGCTTTCCTAGAGATAAGGTTCGTGAAAGCGAGCTGGGGCTATCTGGATGTGGATGATGTCAGTCTGGTAGCAGGTCCAGCTCCGCTGCCAGATCTCACCGTGACAAGTATTCGATTAAGCCCAACCAGCCCAGTTGATGGTGCCAGTGTGATTTTCTATGCAATGGTGATGAATCAAGGTACGGCTACTGCAAATAATATCCGCATCGATTGCTATCTAGACGGCCCGCTCTACGCCCAAGGCACAATAGGGTCCCTAAGCGCTGGCGCCTCGACGGAAGTGCAAACGACTACACCTTGGAGAGCGACTCAAGGATCCCACATGTTCAAGTGGGTTGTCGACCCTGCTAACGCCATCGCAGAATCTAATGAATTCAATAATGAGAGGAGCATGTCGTTTATTGTTGCGGCCCCACCTTTCGACTTCAGTCTCTCAGCTACACCTCCAATCCAATCCGTGAACCAAGGTCAGCAAGCCACATACATGGTAACAGTCACCCTGACAAGCGGTATAACTCAAACGGTGTCGCTGAGCTTAAGCGGGCATCCGACCGGAGCAACATACTCTTTCAATCCTCCGTCGGGAAGTCCAACCTTCATATCCATGTTGACGGTGACGACGCCGCCGACGGCGATCGGAACATATACGCTAATCATTACTGCGGCAGGTGGTGGTAAAACTCATACGGCCCAAGTTACGCTTACGGTTACAGCTCAGCCAGACTTTAACGTAGCCGTCTCGCCCCCGTCTCAAACAGTCCTCCAAAAGAAAACCGTTACATATACCGTTACCATAACGCCCCTCGGCGGTTTTAGCGCGCCTATAACTCTAAGCCTTGTCGGCTTGCCAACGGACGCAGACTACTCCTTCAGCCCAGTTACGGGATGGACTTCAACCCTAACCGTTAGCGCTGGAACTACAACAGGCACCTTCACCCTAACCATATCAGGCACAGGGGGAGGCGTAACCCGTACCGCGACGGCCTCGCTCACAATCTCAGTAAACCCAGACATGCAGGCCAGCAGCGACGCTATAGAAAATGCGAGGGACGCTATCGGCAGAGCTGAGAGTGAAGGTAGAACAGTTGGCTTAGAAGATGCCAAGGCGAAGTTGAGGGAGGCTGAAGACGCGTATAAAGCCGGCGACTACGCATTGGCTAGAAGCCTTGCGGATGAAGCGAGACGCCTAGCTGAAGAGGCTGTGAAACCGCGGAGCTGGCTTGAAGCTTATGGCTTATACATAGCTGCAGCGCTTGTGGCCCTCATAGCAATCGCGATCGTGGGTACGCTTTTCTGGAGAAAGAGGAAGGCCCAGCCTAAAGCTGTTAAATATTGCATTAGTTGTGGAGCAGAAATGCCGCAAGATGCGCCTCAATGTCCAAGATGCGGAGCCAAACAGGAGCAGTTGTGATATTTCTTGGAGAAATGGGAAAATGTCCTGGTCGAATAGAAGCCTATTCATAGGAAGGAGGATAGATTTTGCTTCGACGTAGAGTCCTAGCCGCTATCATTATTGTTATCATACTCTCTTCTATTCTAGTAGTTTGGACAGTAAGGGAAAGGATTTGGGAGAAGCCTGATATCAGAAGAACAATAGTGGTGCTGGCCGACTCCAAAGATTACTCTTCAGCCTCGGGCCTCATCGATTTCTTCAAGGCAATGGATCTTCAGGTTATACACGTTAAAGCTTCAGATTTAGCCAACTACAAGAGTTATGGACTGATCATTATACTGGGCGGATCCTATTCGGAGGAGGGCGTATGGGACATAATCTGGGAAGTCTTAACGAGAGAAGAATGGGAACATGTATCAGCATCAGGCAATGGAGCAACGTATCTGAAGAAAGACGTTTGGGCGAAGGGGCAGCAGGTAGTAGTCTACGCCGGGTCCAATAGAGATCAAACAGAGGAAGAGTGGGTTCAAACCCTTACCCCTCCACCGGACATAAATCTGACTCGGCCGACTCTGATATACACACTCCCTTTACGTGCAGGTAATTCATCCTTGTGGACTTCCATGCCTGCTGGCCTCCTTTCAAGCGTGGAAAGCATTCACTTGTCTCAGCAGGATGAGGAGCATGAATGCGACTCTGATAGCGCTGGGCCGCGCCAGAAGTTTGGCACCGGGGAAGTTACTGGAGTAGGTCCCTTCGACCTCTACCCAGAGTTTCAGGACTACGTCGACATCAAGATCTTCAACCCCGCATGCCTCACCCAAGATATTGATGAGCTTATGGCTGCCTCTACAAGTTTTTCCGGTCTCAAGGACTGGTTCGTAGGCCCTGGTGGCCGTCTGGAGACTTGGATTCAAGATCAATTGGACAGCATCTACCGGATAGAGATCACAATCGAACATGCGCCTACGTGCAGTCGTTATGTAGAAGGGAGACAAAGCACGACATACACCGTTGACCTGAAAGAGTTGGGCAACTGTTTCCAGAGCATCACAGACCTTTCGCAGAGGCTATCTGAGTATGGAAACTTGATCGAAAGCCTGACCTGCCCTGAGTGCGGCGGCCAAATCACCGTTAGATGGCCGCCGATATCCTTGGAGGATTCCTTGGATGATCTTAGAGCCGAACTTACGGGAACCGGAGACATTGAAGAGTTCCTTGAAAACTTCCTCGGAACGGATGAGGAGGTCACCCAATTTCCGTGGGGTTTGATCCCTCCTCCATTCACGTGGACTGTGCCCTGCGCCTCAGCCGGCATCACCCCACCGCCGGTCGTATGGGTTCTTCCTAAACCAGTTTTCTTTTTCCTAAGCCATGCTGAAGGAGAAGCTGTGCGGCAATCCTATGGGCCGACCGGGCCTGAACTTTGGATGAATATGGCTGTCAAAGATTGTCAGGAGGGCCAGCTCACAAGGCATGCAAGCAATTGGATGTTATTGGCCCCGCACATGTTTGACATCGAACAGGTCTCCCGGGCGTGGTGTTGGCAGATAGAACCAGAGTACGTGGGCGCCTCAGTACATGACACTTTTCGCTACTTCGTCCAACATACCCTAGTCGTTTATGCTTCCCAAGCAATCCCGGGATGCGATCCAATACTCATAGACGGAGTGCCTGTCGGATATACGCCCCCCAAGTTCCCTCCTATTATCCCCTGGGGCCACAGCGACAGCGTTCACTTCAGTAGCGTGCTGCCCCCTAGCGAGTTGATTCCCCTCGGGTACGAATTTGAGGGGTGGATAGTTGACGGCAATCAAGCCGGCTATAATGGGGTTATACCCTTCCAAATGAATCAGCCACATGAGATCGTCGCCGTATTCAGAAAAGCGGGTACGGAGCCGCCGTATGTGACGATGTTCGGCCCCGACGGAAGCGATGTTCCAGTAACCGCTAATATTAGGGTAGTGTTCAGCAAGGACATGGATCCGACATCTACGGAAGCCGCGTTCTCTATCTCCCCGGCAGTTCCTGGCACGTTTAGCTGGCTGTCGGCGAACACGATGCTCTTCACACCGAGCGTGAGCCTAGCCTTCAGCTCCACGTATGCCGTTAGAATAAGTACCGCTGCAGCGGACACTACAGGTAGTCATCCACGATTCGACCATAATTGGGATTTCAGGACGCGCCGCGGCCCAACCCTAGAGCTCTTAACGCGAATGCCCCTAATCGCCGGGGCCCGCCCCACCGCCATTGTAGGTGAGGATCTCCCGATCATAGCGAGAACGTACTATTCTGACGGCTTGCCAGCTAGGCTTAAGGACGTTGACTTCGATAAGAGCGGTGTCGTAAGCGACTTCGACCGCTATCCCCCAACTGCTAGAACAGATGACAACGGTGAGGCGACCGTCTGCTGGATCGCTGGGAGCAACCCTGGAATCGCGACTATCACAGCTTTAGCGACAGTTGAAGGAATACTGGTCCAAGATAGCTTAGATATCACTGTAATCTATGGGGCTTGGCGGCTTCTACAGAATAATGGATTCGAGGATTGGGTGGGCGATGTCATTCCTAGGTATTGGGCTAGGGACTCTGAAGCTGAAGGCCTCCTTGCCATATCGACCGACAGCCACTTCGGCCACTACTCGGTTGAGTTGGGGGGCATCATGATCATATCCCAGATAGTAGAAGCCCAGCCAAACAAGTTCACGGACTTCGGATTCTGGATGAAGCTCAGCTATCCAACCCCTCTCCAGGTTAATACAGAGCTTCAATGGCTAGACTCCTCCTATAACATCATAAATGTTCGAAGTTTCCCAGCCAACCCTGACGGTACATGGAGAAGATATGCGATTGATACAACTTGGCCGGGGCCATTCATTTCGCCGGCTAACACAGCCTACGCGAAAATCGTCTTCAAAGCGGAGCTTGGAGTAACGGAAATGTCTACAATTCTGATCGACGATGTATTCTTCGGGCAAGCAATACCTCTGCCTCCGCTATCAGTAGACGTTTGGACGAATAAGGGTGGACAAGGGTTGAACATGCCCGATGGCAGCTACTATGTCGGCGAGACTGTCGTGATCAGCTTCTCCATAAATGTAAACGCTACAGTTCGATTGACAGTGATAAAACCGGATGGCACAACGCTAACTTATGGTCCCGAAAGCTTTGCAGCAGGCGTTTACCCGTTAACGTTTCAGGCTGGATATCCACCTGGACAAAGGGTCGTCGTTCTAGAGGCTTGGGTCGGCGATCAGCATGCAAGCGATACAGTAGTATTCACTGTTCTCGAAGGCGAGTAGGCAATTCGGATAGAGAATTCACTGTTGCGTTCTGCTTGACTTGCTCTTGCCGGCAAATTGTCTCTTGGGTGTTATTTTTGAGTGGTGCGGCCGCCGGGATTCGAACTCCCGGATCAACTTTTCGTTGATCTCCCGGGTCACCGGCGTTCTGCTAGGCTATTGGCAGGCCGACGTCTTAGACCAGGCTGGACTACGGCCGCAACCGCTAACTAGAATCTAATGGAATACAATAAAACCTTTCGATAGAGTTGATGGTGCCGAGGGTGCGAGTTTCACCGCGCTCGTCGGTTTTGAACGCACGACAGCCCGGTCTTCAGCTTCACCCTCCTATCAGATCGTAAGGAGTCGGGTGCTCTCCCAGGCTGAGCTACCTCGGCGTAGCCCCGGCACATCTAGACGAAGAATATCAGCTCTCACTTAAGATTTTCTTTGAAAGCAACGTAACGTTAGCAACTTTGCAGGGAATAGGTACTCGAAACATATTTAAGGAGTGATCGTCGCTAAGATTGAACGCGGGCCGGTAGATCAGTCTGGTATGAACTACTCCTCAATCGAGGGTCGTTACCAAATCGTCCGCTTGGCATGCGGAAGGTCGCGGGTTCAAATCCCGCCCGGTCCACCAACTTCTGGGTAAAAATGGAACCATTTTGGGGAGTGATCGCCATTTTTGTTCATTGTTCAAGATATCTGTCTTTGCAAGGCTCCTCGCGGTTAGCATGCGAAACCCTCACAAATGGGGAACTGTTATACAAACTGTATTACCCAAAGAAAAATGGCGAAACAGGAGCTAGACTCAATTCTACCGTAGACTAGAGAGAGGCGACCGTGTGATTGTGTGACCGACCGGGCAGATCGGCAAGACTGTGGTCTAAGCGTCGCAGCGCGATGTTGGCTATTCTTGTCTTGCCCCACATTTTGTGCAGTACTTGACGCCTTTCGATAGCGCTGTGCCGCATTGATAACAGTATTTGATCGCAGGAGGAGGAGGTGTCGCAGTATGAGCCGCTGGCACTGGTCGCTTCCTTCTATGCCTCATAGCAATAGCTATTAGAATAATAACTGTGATAGCGATGAAAACTGTCTCCGGTAGGCCGATGTATGTTGGTGTAGGTGTTGGAGTTGGCGTTAGGGTCGGGCTAGGTGTCGGTGTGGACGTAGGGGTTGAAGTCGGCGTAACAGCCGCGGAGATCGTTACCGATATATCCGCTGAGTGAGTAAAGGATCCGCTTGTACCTGTAACGCGGAGAGTGAATGATCCAACACTGGCTGATGGCCCAGCGGTCACTGTGAGCACAGTAGTTCCTGTCCCGTCTGGTACGGGCGTTACAGGTCTAGGGGCGGGTGCAGAGACTTCTGTGGGGGATGCGCCGACCCACGAGGTAGCGAATGTTACGGCTACGCTGAAACCCATTTTAGAATGGACTGTGATGGTTAACCGACTCGCGCCGCCTTGGTTGATAGTAAGTGAGGGAGGGCTGGCGTCTATGCTGAAGTCTTCAATGACCGGAGGCGGCGATGAGCTCACGGAAAAAGAAAGCGAAACTTTGTTATTGGATGAGTCAGGATCGATCAGGACTAGATCAGGATCATCGTACATTATTATGAGACTCCAAGTTATGGTATGGGCGCCTTCCGTCGCAGTCCAGGGCGTTGCAGTGGAAACGGTCATAGGGGTGCCCGTCGGTCCAAGATAGTTCAAGGACTCGACACTTATTTGCGTGCCATCCAACGACGCTTTTGCCATCTCGCTCAGCTTCTGCGTGAAGGGTATGGTTGAGCTCAATGCTGTGAGAACCACACTGAAGGTTACCGAGTCACCAGTCTTAGGAGCAGGAGGTGACAAGCTTGGGCTTGACAGTGCGAAGTCGGTTCTCATCGCGACGTTGAGTTTCACAGCGATCTCCTCGTTGTCTGGTCCGGGGAAAAGAGCGTAAGAGGGGTGTGCCCATACTCCCAAGGTGTAGATGCCAGCCGGCTTCGAATCATCAACCTCCACCGTCATAGTTGAAGTGAAGGGAGGCGCTTGATCGTTCGTTGAAAAAGTGACGGTTACACCTAGTTCGGGTGGAGAAACTAGGAGTTTAATTGTCCACGGACCCCAAATCTCCTGAGGATCCAAGAAAACTGAAATGTCATAAATAGCTGGATGACCGGGCCAAGCAACGTTCATTGTAGGGGTTATAGAGAAGTTCCATGCGCGAACTTCAGGTACTATTGCACCGAAAAAATACGCCACCAATAATGTGATAGACAAGAATATAGTCAGCCATCTTAAGTTATACGACAAATAGATCTCCCATGATTGTATCTCTCTGCCATCTAAAGTCTTTTTCGGAATTCCCATAGATCGCATCTCCAGATCCTGTGGTCGGGCATACATTTTTGTTATTTAACTGTCTCGTCTGTCACCACAGAGCATCAAGAATTATCTTGATAGGTTTTAGACAACGCACGCCCATTAAATTATGATACCATTTTGGGCAGCAAAAATGCTTCGAGTCCCCGCGGGTTCAAATCCCGCCCGGTCCATCACTCTAATATTCACTAAGTATTCGGAGACTGGAGGGTAGCCAGAAACTACTTGAGACTCTCTTAGAGCATCGAAAGGTAGGTAAAGAAAAAGCAGACCCGTCCAGAAACGTGAGAGATCTGGAGAGAGGCTATCACACAAAGCCGAGGCTGCCCTGAATGAAACAACATACGATGCGAACACGGTCGATTCTTGCAGTGATTGAGTCTGGATCCAGGAATAACGAAGTAGAGTTAATCCAAGTATTAAGAATTCATGTAAAACATGGGGGAGGGGGGCCTTACTAGGGCTTCTTTTCCCTTCTCTTCGCATTGATCATTCGATGCTTTCCGTGTAAAAGTGTTGAAGCAGAGCTCCGGTTGGCTTGATAATTAAGAGATCGAGTCTCGGAAGTTGATAGTTCTATCAAGGTTGGTCATATGCGTCGCAAGGGTTATGTTGAGAGCACTCCTAGACCCAAAGAGATGTATGAAAGAACTAAGAGATTCTATTAGGGAATAAAGGAGGCTAGGTAGGTTGGCGAGGCCCATAAGAGCAGTTCAATATGGAGTAGGTCCAATAGGAAGCGGGATCGTCAAGCTTCTTTCAGGTAAGCAGGCTGTAAAGATCGTAGGCGCAATAGACATCGATAAGGAGAAGGTTGGAAAGGACTTGGGCGATGTGGCAGGAGCGTCTAAACCTCTTGGCGTCCGCGTATCGAGCAACGCAGATGAAGTCTTGGCCAAAGCGAAGGCTGAAGTTGTCCTACATTCAACCGGTTCGTACCTGAATGTGGTATCGCCTCAGATTATGAAGTGCGTGAAGGCTAAGTCGAACGTGATCTCAACTTGCGAGGAGCTGGCTTACCCATTCGAAAAAAACGAAAAGATCGCACTCCAGTTGGACCGTTTGGCTAGGAGGTACGGAGTCACAGTCTTGGGCACAGGTGTCAATCCAGGATTCATTATGGATACCCTGCCTCTCGCCTTGACTGGAGCATGCCAGAGCGTCACTCGGGTAAGCGTGACTAGGATCGTTGACGCTTCAAAGCGTAGGCTGCCGCTTCAGAGGAAGACCGGCGCCGGACTTTCACTTGAAGAGTTCCAGAGGTTAGTTCAGGAACGGAAAGTTAGACACGTTGGACTTGAAGAATCTATCCATATGATCGCCTCGGGGCTTGGTTGGAAGCTAGACAGGGTTGAAGAGACTGTCGAACCGGTTATCGCTGAGGTTGATGTCGAGAGCCTATTCCTCAAGATTGAGAAGGGCAAGGTTGCAGGTGTGAAGCAGCAAGGGCTAGGGTTCGTTGGCGGCAGGGAAGCTATAACTCTCGACCTGCAGGTTTATGTTGGCGCGAAAGACCCTAGAGACTCTGTCGTTATTGAAGGCGTACCCCCAATTGACATGACTATTAGAGGCGGCATCCATGGCGATCTAGCCACAGCTGCCATCGTAGTCAACTCAATACCACAGGTGTTGAAGGCAGAGCCTGGATTGCTCACTATGAAGGATCTGCCAGTTCTCCCCGCAATACCGTAAGGTCAAGTCAGTTTGATCGTCTTGGGAGCAGCAACTCCTAGCTCTTTGATAAGATGAAGCCTACCGGATGAAAGACAACATTCATTCGAATCTCTGAAAAAAGGAAAGGGACTGGATAAGACGGTCACAGCAACAAAGGTTTTTTAGCAATCATAGATTGCATCATTGTGGAGAAAGCGAGGCGATCGATGTGGGAGTTAAGAGTGTTGGAGAGCATTACAGATGCAGTGTATGTGGCAACGAGGTCACAGTGACCAAGGTTGGCGGCGGAACTCTGGTCTGCTGTGGAAAACCCATGGTGTTGATAGGCAAGTAGAGAGCTCTTTTCGGCATTTTCTCCATATGCGCGTGTTGCCTGCGGCGTAACGATATAAGTGCTAGACGGCTTCTCTTGACTGCGGACTCTATTTGGTCTTAGTCTCTTTGATCAACTTATGGAATATGTCCCAGTGGTGCTGTTCATCGACTATTATGTTCTCGATTATTAGAGCGGTCGGTACCTCTCCACCCTCTTCGCATGCGTTTCTATGCTCCACGTAGTCTTTGATAGCTTTCTCCTCAGCCTTCAGACCTTGCTCCATCATTTCGACATACGTATCTGCTTGAAGAATCGGGTTAGGCTTAACCGTCGGCGTTCCACCCAAGGCAACGATTCTGTTCGCAAGTTCTTTTGCATGTTTCATCTCTTCCTCAGCGATGTCTTCTAAGCGCTCGGATATCGGTTCTCTAATGAGGCCCAAGACGCGGTAGGAAACTTGGAGGTACTGGATAATGGCTGCAATCTCAGCGGCCAAGTCTGAGTTCAGCATCTCGATAACTCTTTCTGCTGACAACTTTACCATATTTTCACCTGTCCAAGAATTAGATCAAGCTCGATATATATCATATGCCATTTGCGCTTACATGGATCGGATGGCTTTGTTCAAACATTGGCGTAGCTTCAGAATGTGCGACAATCCTTTTTACCTTTCAACAATTAACTAGTTTGTGAGGAAGGAATTCTAGAGGGAGCAGTTTGTCTGTAAGGATAAGTCCAAAAGATCAGCTCAAGCCGAAGGGTTTGAAGGGAATCTCCGACCAGCAACTTGAGTACCATTTTGAGACGCATTACAAGGGATACGTCGGAAAGATCAATGAGGTCTGGGATAAAATGCAAACTGTTGATCGGAGCAAGGCGAATCAGAACTTCAGTGACTACAGAGCCCTAAAAGTTGAAGAGAGCTTCAACTACATGGGTTTAGTATTGCACGAACTCTACTTCGAGAACATAAAGGATGGAAAGGGCACAAGTCCAAGTGCAAGACTGACAGAGCATCTAAACAAAAACTTTGGGTCCTTTGACAACTGGAAAGAAGACTTCAAGGCTTGCGGCATAGCACTTAGAGGATGGGCCGTATTAGTGTACGAGCTGACGAACGGCAAACTGATCAACAATGGGCTGGACGCTCACAACGTATACGGTCTGCTAAATGCGATACCTCTGCTGGTCCTCGACGTCTATGAACATGCATACTACACCGATCAAGGACCAAAGAGGCCGCCATACATCGATGCCTTCTTCGAAAATGTAAACTGGAACGTGGTAAACAGAAGACTTGAGACAGCACTCAAAGCTCGACCTTGACAGAAGTTTCTACGAGAAAAGATCTACCGTTGAACTCCCAACTTTTTCATCTTCAAAACAGAGCAAAACCAATGCCGGGTTGGATACCAGACACTAGATTAGCTTCTGGCTAGAAAAAGATGGAATCCTAATCATGAATTTTCTGGCACAGTATAGAAAAAAGATGTTTAGAGGTTCTTAGTATTCTGGAGGCATGCCTCCAGGCATTCCCCCGGGTCCACCCCTAGGCGGCGGCGTTGGCGGAGGTTTCGCTGCAGCAATGACATCGTCTATTCTTAGGATCATTGATGCTGCTTCGACCGCTGACTTGACAGCCTGTTCTTTGACTCGAAGAGGCTCGATCACTCCTTGCTTCATCATATCCTTCGTTTCGCCTGTGAAGACATCCACGCCCATCCAGAGGCCGTCTTTCCTTTCGTGAGCGGATCTCATTGCGACCATTATGTCGATCGGGTCTAATCCAGCGTTCTCAGCCAGTGTCCTCGGAACTATCTCTAGTGCGTGTGCGAAGGCCTCGATTGCAAGCTGCTCTCTACCTCCAACTTTTGCAGCGTAGTCTCGTAGTCTTTTTGCAATTTCAGCTTCTACCGCCCCCCCGCCTGCGACAACCTTATTCTTATTAACTACGTCGGCTACGACTGAGAGAGAATCGTTCAGCGCTCTTTCAGCCTCGTCTACAAGCCTCTCTAAGCCAGCTCTGACTAAGATAGCGACTGATTTCGGATCTTTGCATCCTTCAACGAAAACCATCTTATCCTCACCTATCCTTCTTTCCTCCGCGAGCCCTGCGTGACCTAGATCCTCAGACTTAAGGTCATCAAGATTCGTTACGACCTTGCCTCCAGTCGCCCTAGCCAGTTTCTCTACATCAGATTTCTTTATTCGTCTAACGGCGATTATTCCTTCCTTGGCTAGGAAGTGTTGGGCGGTATCATCTATGCCCTTTTGGCACATGACAACGTTTGCGCCCGAAGCCTTGATCTTATCAACCATAGCTTTCATCATTCGAGTCTCTTCGTCTAGAAATGCTTTCATCTGGGTCGGATCGTTTATCCTGATCTCGGCGCTAAACTCTGTCTTTTCTATCTCCAAAGCGCAGTCAAGGAGAGCTATCTTCGGGTTCTTGATAGACTTAGGCATACCGGGATGAACGACCTCCTTGTCGACGATTATTCCTCTTACCAGCTGTGTATCCATCAGGCTCTTCCCTTCCTTCTTTGTAAGCTGGATGTTGTCGATGTCTGCTACATTTGTTTCGCCTCTCTTCTCGGCTATCTGTTTGACTGCGTCTATCGAGATCTCTGCGAAGTGGTCTCGAGACGCTCCTAAGCCCTTGCTGTGAATAGCGGTTACCGCGACTTTCTTCAGGGTCGCTCTATCCTCAAGATCTACTGGAACAGCTATCTCATTCAGAACTTCCATAGCTTTCTCAGCTGCTTTCTTGAACCCTCCAACTATTGTCGTCGGATGTATGTTTTCGTCAATAAGTTCTTCAGCCTTCTTCAGTAGTTCGCCAGCTATGATCACAGCAGTTGTAGTTCCATCGCCGACTTCATCATCCTGAGTCTTAGCGACTTCAACCATCATCTTGGCTGATGGATTTTGAACATCAATTTCATCGAGTATCGTTGCGCCGTCATTCGTTACAGTTACGTCGCCAAGACTATCGACAAGCATCTTATCCATTCCTCGAGGTCCCAGGGTACTCTTCACAACTTCCGCAATTATTCTAGCAGCAGTCATATTCGACCTTTGAGCTTCCTTGCCTCTCCGCCTTGTAGCTCCTTCCTTCAATATCAGCACAGGTTGACCAGCTAGGTAAGCCATTATACGATTCCTCCAATGAAGTAAGAATAGACGAAAATAACGTATAATAAAAATCTTTCTGCAAAGAAATCAAAAGCGCAAGGTCGATAATGTAGTGCGTCTAACCATCTTCAAAAATTATTCGTGAGTTATCCTCTTAACGGCTAGTCGAATATCATCAGACTTAACCGTCTTTCTTCTGGCGTGAGTTGCAAGTTCCATGGCCTCCTTTCCTATTCTGACTCCAAGCTCTTCTAAGACTTTCCTCAATTCTTCAACAGCATCGTCGCCAACTCTAGCTGCGCCTGCTTTTCTGATAAGTCTGTGTATAGCTGCTGTCGAGAGTTCACCTTCTTGCATAGAACTCACCTAGAACTCATGCTACAATCCGAAACTATATAAAAATTTTCGAGCACAACATCTGAACTGGGGAAAAATATGCAATTTGCAGATGCCCACGTTCATCTTGCAGATCCTGAGTATGAGGGGCTGCTGTCTTACCTAATCGAAACCGCCAAGAAAGCGAATGTAAGCGCACTTGTTTCGAACGCTATGGATTCCGAGACTTCCCGAAGAACTCTGGCGCTAGCACGAGAGTATTCTGGCCTAATCTACGCCGCAGTCGGAATTCATCCTTGGAATGCAGTTTCCCAAAACGAAACCGACATAGAGACCGTGAGCGAGATCGCTACTCGACATAGAAGGGAAATTGTAGCCATCGGCGAGATAGGCCTCGACAGAATCTATGCCAAAGAAGAGGAGGATTTTCGAATTCAATCAGAGATCTTCCGGAAGATGCTTGATCTCGCCGAGAGGACGGGGCTTCCAATTAATGTACATTCAAGAGGCTCAATACAGGAAGCATTAGAATTCATAAGTACGCGTAGGCTAAAGCGGGTATTATTTCACTGGTACAGTGGACCGATCAAAGTCTTAAAGGAGATAATCAGTAACAGATACTGGATAACTGTCGGGCCCTCCCTCCTATATTCAAAACATATTCAAGAGATAGTGAAGAACACTCCTATTGAATGTATTCTGACTGAAACTGACGGTCCAGTGACCTATAGAGGACCTTTTCAGGGGAAACTTACAACTCCGGAATTTCTGCCAATTGTGGTGGAAGAACTTGCCAAGACCACTGAGAGCAAAGTAGAAGACCTCTCCGGTCAACTTATACGGAATTTCGAGTCTTTCTTCAATGTAGAAAAAAGGTTCGGAACCCTGAACATGCCTCAGTCATAGTGGTGTTTCTTTACTGACCAGATAGAGAAGTGAAGTGGATCCAAGTGATTAAGCCTAGGCATATCAAGAAGCCCAGGAAAAGGGAAGAGTAGATGCTTTCGTTATCTGTTTCTACATCAACTCTTAAATACCTCGAGCGATATGGTCGAAACGCTGGAATGAATGACATAACTTTCAATAAAAGCGGACAAGTGCCAAATATCTGGAGGAGAACTGTTGGGAAAAGTTAGAACGGAAACCGTCAAGAGAATAGCCAAGGACCTGTTAGAACGCCATCCGGACAAGTTCACTGTGGATTATGAAGCAAATAAACAGGTTATAGACCAGATAGTAGATTCAAGGTCGAAGCGATTGAGAAATAGGATATCAGGATATGTAACCGGACTCAAGAAGGTGGAGGAGCGGAATAAAGCTTCATTGGCACCTTTAACTCAAGACGGCGCCGTGGAAGAAGCGGAAACATCCTAGTTTCCCGAACACCTTAGAAGTCGCGAAGCAACAAGATTCATGCTTACTCAATCGTCTAGGATATGGCGCGAGAATATGGTTGATCTGATTTGCGATGAATATAGACGAGCATGGGCTTTAAGGTATAGCAGGGAGGCTGGGGTTGACTTGGCGCTGGCACGCCAAGCCGCCTCAATAGCTTCAGTTAGAGATCTATCCACGATCGCTTTGAGGAAGACTCAGTTGGCGATTCAGTACGCGTTGGGTCAGCCGGAGTATTTGGATGTCCTTGTTTCTGAATTGTCGTTTGGGAGGATGTCAAGCCGAGAACCTCTGCTCGGTTTGCTACTGAAGATTAAAGCGGTTATGCGTGATGTCTCTGATTCTCAATCGCCATTGAACAAGGAAACCATTGTAGCTGTCACTGAAACTATAGTGAATGCTTCGACAGCTGTGATCGAAGCTCTGATTGGCGAAGAAGCCTAGGTCGGCAAGAAAGGTGGTAAACGTGAGAGTTAGACTTGTAGGCGTTCTTCGCAACCTAGCGGGAAGACACTCCTTAGATATTGAAATTCAAGAAGATAGAACAGTTGCTCAGGCCTTGGAGAAACTCATTGACGTCGTTGGAAGAACTGAATTCGCGGCAGCAATCGTGGATCGGGATCTGAATGACTCGACATCGAACACATTGATAATAGTTAATAACAAGGACATAAGTGCGCGAGACGGCGTTAAGACTCAGCTCAAGAATACTGATGAAATCGTCTTGATTCCTATATCCCATGGCGGATAGGATCTGGATTCTTCTATACTTCTACAACTTCACACTTCAGTCTCTTTATAGTCTCCTCAGCCTTTACAGCATCGAGCTTAATCGTGTAAAGCCTGCTAGGTGTTCTCAACTTCAACTTCACGATCTCCTTAAGCCTCTTAACTCGACACTCCATTGCAAGTTCAGACAAGCGAATGAACTCTTCTGAATCAAGCAACTCAGTGGGCACAACAGATCCCCTAATCAACGAAGAAGAATACCGATATAAACAAGCATATAAAGAGTAGCGAAAAAGAATCAATGGCTTCCATCTTCGGAAAATATGCCCATTTCAAATTTTCAGAAGGCATATTTTCGAAACTCAATTCCCTCTCATCATCTTGAGATATTTAGATGCCACCAAACCATAAAGAGAGCCACAGTAAGACATCACGAGAATGGTGGGCCCGCCCGGATTCGAACCGGGGACCAACAGGTCTCTCCAGGTTCTTATGAGCTTCGACTCTCTGTTTTCTGTCGCTCTCTCAGTCGATGTGCATAGCGCATCGGAACCTGGCTGAGCTACGGGCCCATTCCTGTTGTTATTCTATGTCAAAGTTCCCGGTTATTTTAAAGTATTTCTTCGATCGTGAGAGATACTTCAGCGGTTGAGACTGTGATGCGACTAATCTTTAAATATTTCATTCAAAGTTTCAACAGATTGGTGCCGCCGGCCAGATAGAGCCGCCGTTTATATGCGGGCAGTATAGACGAGAGCTCAGTGGTAGAGCAGCGGACTCAATCGGCTACGTCCGTTGAGGCTGAAGCTGTTAAAATGATTCTGGAGGATTGCAGAGACCCGTTGGTCGAGGGTTCGAATCCTTCCGGCGGCGCCAAAATCGTTCTTAACAATCACTAATGTACGTGGATTATGGTAGGCATCTACAAGGCTGATGGGGAAATCTTTTCAGTTCGAGTAGAGTCTTCAGGCATTCGACTCTAACCAATTCTATGCAATCCGTTAGCTCACGTGAAAGACGGGTTGTCTATGATCTTAGGTTTTCCCTTTTCTTCAACTACGAGTTTCGAAAATCCTTTCTGTTTGATTGTGTCGTAATCGTGACCTGAATCTGAAGGGTACGTAAACAAGACGTAGAGTTTCTTCTTACCTGTGTTGATCGTTCTATGAGCCCAGAAAGGAGGAACATACGTAGCCTGACCCGGAGTGAGTTTAATCCATTTCGATTCTCCCTTCCTCGTTTGGAGCAACATTATCCCTTCGCCTTTCAGGTTGTAATACACTTCTGCTGTACCCTCTTTCGCGTGGTAGTGCCCCCTAGTCAGAAAATACTCTTTTCCGACCTTTCCGGGGTATATGATCGTCACCCCGAAGTTCAAATAACCTTCAACCGATGGTTGCGAATTTTCGTAGTATTCGTAGATCACTGGATCTTTTCCACTTGCAAGCATCTTGTTAACATCATCCTCATAATGGAAGAACCCTTTTAGATTGCTCAAACGTATCTCTGCCTTCAGATTATATTTCTCTAATACTGACCGTACTCTAAAATTCAAGTTGGTCGAGAAGGGCTCAATAGTTTCAGACGACTTTCTTCAACTCCATGACAGTTCAGATTTGTTATTCGGTGTAATAGATCTACTAATTTAAATCTTCTATCAAATGTTACGGCCCACGAAACAACGCGGATCAATTTGCCGCACTGGGAAAGCTAGAATCTCTAACTCTTACAAAGCTAAAGATCTGAAGCGATTTGACAAACAAGAATTAGTTCTTAAGGAAATATGCGATCACGGTGGTTCAGGTGAGGTTCTTCGCCATGGCGTCTGCATTGAAAAGAGCGGTGCTGCACCCCAGTTTCGTCGTGCTGAGTGCTGCAACGGAGTTCGCAAATCTTGCTGTCTTTCCAATTTCCCATCGGTTTAGCGCACCTAGTATGAAGGCTGAATCGAAAGCGTCACCAGCTCCGACTGTACAGATGGGAGAGACTCTTACTGCAGGAACTCTAGTCTGGCCCTCCTTCGAGGAAACATAGCAGCCTTCCTTGCCCATCTTGATTGCGACGATTTCAGGACCCAATTCTCTGAGGGTTTTGGATGCGCCCTCAATCACTTGAGCGCCAGAGATTCTCTTCGCTTCTTCCTCGTCAACCAAAAGCAGATCAACATATTTCAGAATCTTTCTTAGAGGAGACGCCCAGTCTTCGCTTGGGCACATCTGCGTATTCAGCGAAACGAAAAGTCCATCAGCTTTTGCGCGTCTGGCCAACCGTTCGCTAGCAACACCCCAAAGTTCAGGCATTAATAGGTAGCCTGCGAAGTGAAGTGCCCTAGCTCCTTCGAGACAACTGAGATTAACATCTTTTGACGTTAGTGGCGGGATTTTCGTGATGAATTGTATTTTTTCCCGATCCTTAAAGATCAAGATGACTGTTATCTCCGTCTCTTCATCGGGGCTTATCTTCAGAAAATTGACATCAACTCCATATTTCTTGAACTGCCGAACAAGATACCTCCCTAGATCGTCATCGCCGATTTTTCCAACGAGTCTACATGAACCGCCAAGCTTTGAGAAGCATTGGGCGACGTAGCCTGCTGAACCTGCTGGGAGGAGAACGCCTCCCTCAACAAGCTCTACGTCTGACCAGTTCTTAGGGATCTTGGAGACTCCTAGAAGTATTACATCTACGCCAACTTCTCCTACAACAACCAGATCGCTTCGAGACGCCATATCCGCCACAAACTACAATTGTCGGTTCACTTGCGTTAGTCGAGCTTGACAAATCTTACAAGACTTCGCGGGCTATCTGGGTTCAAGCCTTTGGTTGCGCTATAGAAGTACGCGAAAAGCTGGAGTGGCATCAAATTCAAAAGAGGTAACGATAATTCATCCAACTCATTCGGGACATCTACAACTCCATCAACTTGATTTCTCACAGCGGGGACGTTTGAAATCGCCAAGACGGGGGCATTCCTCTCTCTAATCTCCTTAAGAACTTTCAACTGTTTGTCAGTCGTTTCACTTCTCGTCAAGACAGCTATGACCAGAACGTTCTCGTCAGCGCCAGCCATAGGGCCATGTCTAAACTCAAGTGTATGAAACACCTCAACAGGAACGTACGATGTCTCCCTGAGTTTCAGACCAGCTTCTAGACATATCGGATAGTTGGGACCGGACCCGAGATAGATGAACCGGGAAAGACCCGAATATTTCTTGGCAAATCCCTCCGCTTCGTCGCGGAACTTTCCAACTAAAGAGCTGGCAAGCCTCGGAATCTTATGGAGCTGCTCTCTCACCTTCGCAATCTCTTCATTCCGCTGGTTCCCACTGAATTCTAGACTCAGTAGCTGCAGAGTGAAGACGAGGGAACTGAAAGTCTTTGTCATAACTATGCTATTTTCTTCACCAACTCCGAGCTGGAAAGCGTGGTCCGCTTCTTCCACCAGCGAACTGGCAGGGTTGTTCGAGATTGCAAGTGTGACAGCGCCTCGTTTCTTCGCTTCTTTTAACGCTTGGACGGCTTCAGTTGTTTCACCGGATCGTGATGCAACGATAAGCAGACATCTTGATGCATTTCGTCTAGGGAAGCAATATGTGAATTCAGAAGAAGGAAATGCTCTGGATTGGATTTCAGCTATCCTCTCCAAATAGAACTCGCCCATCAGCGCGGCATAATAAGATGTTCCGCACCCTGTCAAAAATATGCGCTGAACGTCTCTTTGGCGAATTTGATCAATTAGAGACGGAAGCCTTCGTTTAACCAAATCAAGCGTGGTGCTAAGCGTAGTAGGTTGCTCAAGGATTTCTTTGTACATGAAATGATTCATTTTCGATCACGCCCTAATCTACCGAAACGGCTCACCATTGTGCTCATGAAAGCGTTAAATGATACTTATCGATACGTATTTCGATTTTGAAGAGTTGCCCCGCTTCAAGCAAGGATTTGTCAGATATATATCTTGGAGGGCTTCACTGCGAGCAAGACATGTTGAATGAAGTGATCTTCTGGAAGGGTTCCCGCAAACTGTACAGTCTCGTTTATCACTATCTTCGGCACGCTCATTACAGCGTATTTTTGAGCGAGGTGAGGAAACTCCGTTACTTCTACCATATCTGACTTAATGAAATCGCTTTCGATAGCAAATTGATGAGCCAGTCCTGTAGCAGAAGGACAGTATGGACAGGTTGGTGTTACAAACACTTGAATGTGAACAGGCTTATCTATTGACTTCAGTCTTTCCTTAGTTGCCTCTGAGAGAGTGGTAGTTCCTTTGGAAGCATTAATTATGTCATCTGTAAACGGCTTGAACTCATACCCTGCTGGAACTCCGTAGAACCTGATCCCGTAGGGTTTTCTGCCAGAAACTATGATCGCGGGAACCTTATCTATTCCGTATTCTTCAGCCTTATTTGCGTCTTTGACAAAGTCGTATACATCTACTTTCAGCTTGTTTGAAATCGCTGCTACCTCTTGAGCTAATTCTCTTGCCTCCCTGCAGAACATACACTCAGTCTCTTGCGTGAAGACTGCGAGCCTTACCTCATCTACCAAGCTATTCTCAAATTCTTGCTTCAAGCGTTCTCTATGCTTATCTGAGATAATTCCCATTTTTTGCGCCTGAAGATTTCATATGCGTTTCGAAAACTTAAACGTTTGATATCCAGTTAGATTGTCTTCGCTTGAGGCGATGGCCTAGCATTCAACATCCTTTAAAATCTCTTCCTTTCATAAGGCTATTCTCCAAGAAAGACGTCGACCTCGCAATACTCCACTGATCTTTCAGGCCCCGGTGTGGGAATTACCCTTGTCACAAAGACCTTCGGCTTTAAGATTCTTCTCCTCTTCAAGTTCATTATGAAACTCATTCAAAATCCATTGCGGCTAAGCATCAAGATTTGGATCTTTGAATACTTGGTTCTTTCCCAACGCTTCCATCTTCACGCGTTCTTCAAGTACAGATTTCAACGCTTAACTAGGCTTTCCGCGAGCTTCTTGAGTTCACGTAAGATCAGCTCGTTCTGCGCCATTACAGCTCTATTCTGTTCTATCGAAAACCTTAAGATTCTCGTGAATGCTTCGGAGGCAGGTCTATCCCACTCAACCTCTCGCTCAAGAGCAATCAGCTTCTTCTCAACATCTGAAACAATTCTCTTCAATTCTTCCTCAGTCATCATCCCGATTCTCTCCCTGACGTGCTTGATTTGTAGCTTCTTTGCGACTTGATAGCATTCCTGACAGTATCCTCTGCCCTCGATTTCCAACAGTGGGTCATCAACTTCCAACTTTCTTCCGCACTTAGAACAGAAGTTCATGTTCGCTCAAACGCGATATCGCGTCTAAGAATCGAGTTAACGAAATCTACTTAATAAAAGAATATGGAACGCCTAAGATGTGATCGACAATCCATAAATACACGCAGTCGGCCTCTCTGCATCTAATAAGGTGAAAGAATGGAAAACTGCTGTCCGAGAAAACAGATAGTGAAAGACTACTTCAAAGGAACGGCTCAGAGATGGGATGAGATGCGAAAAGAATTCTTTGACACAAAGCTAGGACTAATGATAGTGCGGAAGGCGGAGATTAAACCTGGAGATACGGTCGTCGACGTTGGATGCGGCACAGGTTTCGTCACTTCTGAGGCCGCCAAGGCAGTGGGAAAGAATGGCAAAGTCATAGGAATAGACCTATCTGAAGAAATGCTGAAGAAAGCGGATGAGAACATTACCAAAACAGGCAAAAAGGGAAAAGTGGTATTCAAGATAGGTGACGCAGAGAATATTCCTTTAGAAGATGAAATTGCAGACGCAGTGATAGGGAATATGATACTGCACCACTGCCCTGAACCAAAGTCCGCGATAAGAGAGATGGCGAGGATACTGAAAACAAATGGACGCCTGGTTTTATCAGACCTTGAGGAGCACAGTGAAGAATGGTTGAAGACAGAGATGGCTGACATATGGCTCGGTTTTGGATCACTCGAACTTGAGGAATGGTTTAGAAAGGCTCACCTAAAGGCGATCGAAGTATTGCCTGCGAGAAGCAAATGCTGCGGTGTGTCGCTAGCTGGACGCAAAGCTGCGATCGGTATATTGATAGCGAGGGGGGTCAAGAAGGCCAAGATGGGATAGCCCAAGAAGGAAGAGGATTCTAGTTTCCCTCAAGAAGGCGCTATCAATACATCATTTTTAAGTACGAAACTTGTTATATTCTTGAATTGCGGTAAGAAGTGAGGTCAGGAGACCTTGTCACGTATCGCGAGAACACCAACAGGTATATCTGGATTCGACGAGATGCTGAACGGAGGATTTCCAAAAGGAAGAGTGGTTCTTGTCGTAGGAGGGCCGGGAAGTGGCAAGACAATCCTTGGAACACAATTCCTTGTAAACGGAATGAAGAACTACGGAGAGAACGGCCTCTTCGTCAGCTTGGATGAAAGCAAGACTCACTTCTATAGAGAGATGATGACCCTCGGCTGGAACTTGGAAGAACTCGAAAAACAGAGAAAGTTCATGTTCCTCGACGCTTCGCCGATAAGGCATATTCCGGGCGAGGTCAAGATAGGGAAGCTTACGATCGGGAAGAGAGAATTCTCCATGATCAGCCTGATCGAGGGCATAAGATCGAGCACCCAGGCTCTGGACGCGAGAAGGATCGTGGTCGACCCCATAGCTTCGCTCGTCTTCCAGTATCCCGATGTGATTCAGAGGCGAACTGCAATTCTAGACCTGATCGAAGCGCTAATTGGCACAGGGGCAACATCTATCCTGACTCTTGAGTTGAGAGCTGCAGGGGTAACGTCTGCCAGTCTCGAGAGGAGCATTCAACTAGAGGAATATTTGGCGCATGGCGTCATAGTTCTACAAACTATTCAAGTGGGGAGATCGCTAGTTCGGGCTGTTCAAGTAGAAAAGATGAGGGAGACACCCATAGACACACAGCCTAGACCATACAAGATCGGAGAGAACGGAATAGAGGTCTTCCCGAGAGAGAGCGTCTTCTAGCTCGCTAGTCTTTCGCCTTTCTCCACGTCTTATAGGTAAGATATGCTCCAGCGAAGGCGTAAGCTTGGAGTAGAACTACAAACCAGAAAGGGCTCGGTGGAGACAGGGGAAACTTGGATATTATGTAGATCACTGCGGAAGAAACGACCAAAGCTACGTACAGTCTGGTTGCTAGACGACTCCAAAACTCGAATCTTCTGCGAATTCTTACTACAGGTGCATAGAGACTATTGTATTCCATAGATGTTACATCTAATTCATTCAAATCGAGATAGTTGGGATCAAGCTCGGTGCGCATTGTGTAAACCGTTGTTTCTGCTCTAAGATAGTAGTGACTCACTATGAAACAGACAGCAAGTAACAGAAAGAGAATGCTCAGTTCACCAAGACCTAGAAGCCACCACTCCGAGAAATCCAAGCTGTTCACCCTTGAGGCCGGCTGTTTCAGATGAGCTACTGACCCAACTGTTTAAAGCCCTTATTGCCCACTCTCTTCGAGGCGAGGAGCTTCAAAGACGCGTTCTCCCGTCATAAATCAACTCTTTCTCAACTTTGCCTCCTTTCTTGAAATGCCAAACCTCCGCTTTAGCACCATATGCTTGAGCCCAAGCCCTCAATATCTCCCTGTCCTTCAGCGAGATTTTAGCCTTCCCGCTTTTCACCTGTATAATGAGTCTTTCGCCTTTCCTCCCAGCAAAGACATCTACCGGCCCGTGAGAAGCAGCACTCCGACTGCAAAACCATCCGTCTTCACGAAGTATATTGAGCACCCGGTACTCGCGCGAGCGTCCCCTAGTGTAAGGAGTTGATACCATATTCCTCCCCTATGATGGCCGACGTCTATATGTATCCTCCTCTTACCATAGTAACTCTTTCCACTCGTGCACGGCACCGCGGCAGCCTGAGTAAGGCTTAAAATGCATCCCAACGTTAAACTAATTCATATTTCCTGAGGTTAAGCCTGATGAAGATCAATCCTATCGCTATATTGGCGGGCATGATGCTCATCGTTTCTCCATTTCTTCCGTTTCTCACGATGTCAGACAGCCAGTTCAACCTGCTGACGTTCATCTTCTATTCTCAAGCGTATGAATACTGGGTTCTTTCTCTCATCGCAACGGTGACGCTAATCTTCTTGGTTGCGGGTGGAGTGATCTGTTTTGTGAACGGAGTAGTGGGTGGTGCTCTCAGCTTTCTCGGTCTTCTCCCTCCAACGGTCCTTTGGGCCATAATTATCTTTGAGAGACCGACATATCTTTTGGTGAGCGTGGGCCCGTCTTACGGCTTCATTTTGGCTTGGATAGGTTGTATAGTGGCGTTCGGATCCCATTACTATAGGCCCTCTCCCCCTCTCTTTGCCGCTCCGCAACCGTTTGCAACTTGATATCTAATCATCCAACCATTTGAGCTTCCAGACGTAGAATTCTCTACACAAGCTTCATTCTCAAAGGGAAGGAAACAATTTCAAGATGAATGGTTTTTAAGATTCATCGCATAACAAATCATTGAGCTACGTCAAAGTAAAAAGGAGAGTCTATTTGAGAAATCCTCGGTTCCTGGTCATATTCAATGCGTGTTTGATTCTTATCAGCATGGGGTTTCTCATCCATATACCGTGCGCATTTGCTCAAACTGCGACGTTCCTTGGGCCACCATCGTACACTGCGAAAATCTATGATGGAGACTCGGAGGTTTTTGTATTCACGATTTCCAACGGAAACCCAGCGGAAACACTTTTCTTTCTGAGAATAATTCGGGATGGAGCTATCATCTATGCTGAATCTCTGGCACAAGCATGGCCTTGCGCAACCGGAGGTACGGCGCAACGTCAAGTGACGATACCCAACTGGGAGGGACCGAAGACATGCGGTCTCAGAGCTGAGTTGTATTCGAGCCCCAGTCAGACGCTTCAGGACATAACAACTTTCACAGTTGTGGTTGTCAAACTCTTCGTATCGAACTGGTATCCTCTCTCACCAAATATTCCAGTAGGAGGTGCGAGTCCGACCTCTCTAACCGTCTCCTTCACCAATGGGGGAAACGACTACATGCGGAATACAATCGTTTCGATCGCAAATCCAATGGGAATGGAGGTAAACCCCCCTTCTCAGCCTCTCGGCGACATCCCTAAAGGGGAATCTAGAACCACGAGCTTCTTGCTAAGAGCTCCTGAAACCTTGAGCCCAAGCCAATATACACTGACTTTCAAAATAGAATACGATGACTTCAAGGGTGGGCATCACGTTGAAACAAAGCCCGCTCCTGTTAATGTCGTCAAACAAAAGACGAGAATCTATCTAAGCGTCAATCCGAACGCTATCAAAGTAGGAGAGGCAGTGAAGATCACGGCAAGCTTGTCAAGCGGTGACGGAGATCCTTTGAGGAACGAACAGATCACTTTCTTCTTGGATTCAAGTCTACTGGGATCGAGCTCTACAGACGAATCTGGAAACGCTTTTTATGAATTGAAAGCTGAAGAAGCCGGCCAATTCCAAGTTAAGGCAACGTACAGCGGATCTTCGCGTTACGAAGCTTGCTCGAACGTGACCAGCCTCACTGTCGGGCGCCTCTCAACAACGATCTCCTTGGATATTCCTAGTGCTGTTACCGTCGGCGATCAAATCTTGATAAACATCACTTTGACTGATGAGAACGGTAGAGCGGTTGGAAATCAAGTACTAAGAGTTGAAGCGAACTCGACAATAATCGGAGATGTTACCACTGAACAGAATGGTAAAGCGACTGCGAAATACACGCCCGATAGAAAGGGGAACCTGATAATTAATGTCGTATATGAGGGAACTAAGAATTACGATCAGAGTTCGATTTCCAAGTCGCTATTAGTTAGCCCGATGAAGACAACGTTGACATTGGCGTCACAAGGGATTGCCTTCAAGGGTACCCCAATATTATTGAGTGTGACTTTCAAGGATGCGAAAGGCAATCCGATCGAAGGCGCCGTAATAGACTTTTACTTGAGATCCGGTGAAGGCAGGATCAAGATAGGATCTGCGACAACCGATAAGAACGGAATGGCTTCTTTAAGCTATACGCCTAATGTTTCTGGAATTATGAGTAGCGCGATCTTTGAAGCAAGTTACAATGGGGGTTCCGCCTACAATGAGGCCGAGAGTTCTGTAGGCCTCTCAGTAATCGATCTGTTCGCGACCGCGGCGCTGTTAATACTCGTTATTGCTGGATTTGTCAGCCTTATCGTTTTCTTTTTAAGGTCTAGAAGAAAAGTAAGGAAGCCTCCGGTCGAGCGGAAGCCTGTGAAGGCGGGAGTTGAATATTGCAAGTACTGTGGCGCTGAGATATCTGGAACAGATACTTTCTGTCCTATATGCGGAAAGAGCGTTCGAGAAGGAGAGGTCAGAGTCACAACCGTCGCGATGCCTCCTACGACTCTAGACGAGAAGGTCTACAACTACATAGCTGATCATGGTGGAGTAATATCTTGGACACAAGCCTCAAAGGATCTCAAAGTCTCTGTAGAGGAATTGCAGGCAGCCACTGAAAGATTGAAGAAGTCTGGGAAATTGGAGCATGACGAAGGCGCGGAGAAAGCTAAGCCGAACTAGCAGACGGATGCATATCTCATTGTTTTGTGAATTTGCGCGGAGGAATCGAAAGAGAAGCTAATATGTCTCTCTTAAACCAGTCCATGTGTAGGTTGCAACCGGAACGATACCTGCGTAGCATTGTGGACAGAAGACGAGTTGCATGTAAGATTTCCCACAACTTCTGCATATGGCTCGTCCGCATCGATTGCATACGTAGGCAGCTGGGAGGTTTGAGTGGTAGAAGCACATTCCAGGCGCTGGAACACGTACAGGCGCTCTGATTGTAGGTCCAACCGCTAAAGCAGCGGCTCCAGTGGGGCTAATCACTTTCACTGCTGGCAGAGGCTTCATCGTAGGAGGCGTTGGCATCGGCGTCGCAACCGATATTATGGGAGTTCCGCAACTGTAACAGAATTTTGCCGTATCCGAGTTCTCTTTGCCGCATTTGAGGCAGTTTACCATAGATTTCCTTCTCCTATAGAAATCTCACGATTGCTTCTTTATATTCATCCGGCTTCTTTTTAAAGATAGCCTGAACTACATCATCTATTCCCATGCTGTAAACCCCCAATTTTGTTCCGTACTCAATTTTGACGGGCTCTCCCAAAGTGATTTTGAATAACCGAACCTCTTCGACATCTTCATTTAGCTGTCTTGAAACCAGCTTCCACAGTCTGCTGGCTGAGTTTCTCAGCGACTTGAACGGAATTTCTATCTTCTGAACTATGTCTCTCCCTATGCCTTCCTTCCCGCAGACAATGCAAGTTTCATTCCTACGGAGATCGAGGTTGGAATACCTGTTGTACTTTAGGTCTGCTATTAGGACGCCCTTCAAGGGCTCTCCAGCATATTTAGGCCATGTCTTGCTTTCCATGAAGTCTTTGTATCCCAAGATGAGCTTCAGAGCTTCCTGCGTCTGTATTGATGACACAAAGGATATGCTCGTGGGCAAGGACGGCGTCTTCGCCTCCTCGACTGGTGCATCGCAAGGATTTCTAAGCCCGATTAACTGTGCGTACTGGCTCGAAGGTAGCGGGCATACGGGGCAAGGCGCGTCCGGCGGAGTGTAGACTTGAACCCTAGCTTGGTAGCCGGCGATGCCTCCGTCGACCATAGGAATCGAATATTTCCTCGAAATAGATGTTAGGAAGATTCTCGACATGACATTGTCAAGTCCACATATGATCACGTCGGATTCAAGGAATGTGCCCAGCGGTATGTCCTCGAGAGCGCAGTCGTAAGCGACGATCTCTGTACGAGGAAATTTTCTATGAAGCTTTTGAGCTAGAACTTTGGCCTTGGATTTCCCTACGTCTGATTGATCGAAGAAGATCATGCGGCTGACATTTGAGAGTTCAACGACATCGTAGTCGACGATGATAAGGCGCATCACTCCAAGCATTGCCAAGTTCTTGGCAATTTCATTTCCAAGAGCGCCTGCGCCAGCAATCAGGATCTTCGAATTTCTAATCTTGGCTTGACCTCTCTTTTCCCATAGGATTAAATGGCGCGCCCAAAGGTAGTCTACTTCAATCTTCTTCAATCTTACGTCGAACTGGCTCAGTTTCTTTCTTTCGTCCAGTGGTTTTCCATCTAGAAGAAGTCTCGTAAATTCAGTCTCTATCTTGAGTCGTCGACAGATCGCCAGTTTCAGGTTCTTGATCTTCAAATCCTTCGGAACGTATACTTCGAGTTCTTCCACGGAAGGTATGTGCGCCTTAATTTTCATCGATTTGCCTCTTCATTTTGATGCAGCGGCCTTCTAGAGTGACTCTGTGCGTTGTGTCTGATCTTGAAACGAACTACGTCTGTGGGTTTTAGCGGTTTATGCGGTTGAGGCATTCTGGGTACGGGAATCACATTGAACCGAACGATGTCATTCGCCAAATTCGGTTTCTTCTCCAAACCCTTCTTTGGAAAACCATATTTTCTGCACACTTTCGCCGCTTCAAGAGCTTTCGGATTGTTGAAGACGTTGTTCGGATTTGGATCTGATAGGAGGTAGTAGAGAGCGTTAACAACTGAAACGAGTTTCAGGTCTGGCCTCCAGTTTTCTCCTACGATGGATATGCAGACTGCTCCAGGAATGTTAGGTACAATATTAGGATGAGAGATCTCTGACAGCCAAGTCACGACTGGGGGTTTGAGAGGGTATTCGTCAGGCAGCGTCATCCTGAAGCGCTGCCAGTTTACGTATTCTGTGAAGGGCCATACGCCCTTTTCAGCTAGCTCCTTGACTTCTCCTTTTTCACATCGAAGCATACCCTCATACAGGGTAGGCGGTTCATTCAGTCCTGTAACTGTAGGAAACTGATGATTGAGAAATGACTTCTCCTTGTAGAGGTTCGATACATTCACTAGTTTTAACCGCCGATGATACTGTATGGCATTAAGGCCAGCTGCGCATTCTCCGGGATTCCAGCTTTAGCCACGGTCATGCTGTCGTCCAAAAGGACTCCTCCATACATCAATGCGACCGTGGTCTGATCCACACCGAACGACGTGCAGACCTGCTGTTTGATCTCGCCTATAGTATGGTCCGGTAAAACATCTATCTCAGCTAGACCTGTCTGAGGTCCTATCGGCGCCTGTACGAACAGTTTCATCGTTTACCACTCACCTCCAAATACTTAGAGTAACCCCATATATTCTTTATCGAATCTAGAATGAAGGTTTGATTTCGAGCGTCAAGGTTACTGAGTGCGTTCTTCCTCCTCCCGTAGCAGTTATTGTAATCGTGTATAGCCCAACTTTACTTTTGGATGTTGTTGAAACTTTGAAAACCAGTTTGAGAGGCCCGCCGAGCGATGTTTGATTCCCAGCTGCCGAGAACTGATAGGTTGCTTTAAGAGGAAGTCCAGTGACGTTGAGTGAGACTTCGTCTATTGTTCCATACATAGGGGTCAATGTAATCTCGTACTCCGCACTCTGTTTCTGCTTAATGCTTACGGAAGCCGGTTGAGCTGTTATGCTGAAGTCCGGTCGCTTAAGAATTGTCAGCGAGAGCTTGGTTGAATGCGTTATAATGCCACTTGCACCTGAGATTGTTAAAGTGTAGATTCCAGAGGGCGCTGCCGACGACACAGTTATTGATAGTGAAGAGGTCGCTGATCCGTTCTTCGGGGGCGTTATCTTCGTCTTCGAAAAAGCTGCAGTCACACCAGATGGAGCCCCCGACACACTGAGCGACACCTCTGAGTTGAAATCAACCAACGATTCGACAGTTATCGTACTTCCACTCGTGCTTTCAACGTACATCGAAAGGCTAGCAGCTGAAGATTCAATTGTAAAGTCTTGTACGGCAACGACGTATGATCGAGTGTAGGAGAAGCGGTTATAGTAATCTCTTGCTTCAATGAAGTAGACGAGATCTTGCGTAACGTCTCCAGCAGGTATAGTTGCATAGTACACAAGTTTCGCTTGATCCAGTTTCATCGCAACCAATTTCCAGGGGCTGCCTGACACAGGCCTATAGTATACAGTGGCATTTTTTACGCCCAGACCGCCTGTGTAGACTGTTACGTTAACCGGGATGGAAGTGCCAGCTGCAACTCTTGTCGTGGTAGGTGTGTGAAAGATCTCAGGCGGCCTCTGAAGTAGGGTCATGCCGAAAAATGCTGATGTGACAAGTAGAGCTACGATTAAAGCGGCAACGGCTACTATGTAACCTGTAGGTCTTTGAGGGGTAGGTCTTGCGAATGGTCTCGGGTAGACTCGGTACGGGTATATCTTTTCCGGTGTAGGCGGCGTTGGTGGAACTTTGAACTTCGCTGGCACAGCTTCCTCACCAAGACCGTATATATTAACGAAATTGTCGCCAAAGGGTAGGACATTTCCAGTCTCTTGGTCTAGTGTGAAGAAGCCTGTGTCGCCTGTCGATGGGTCCACTACTAACGCGACTATATAGGATGAGAACTGTTGAAGCCTAGCTTGAGTTGAGATGTCTATATCGGACATGAATATCCCATAGCCTGGATGAGAGTGATACCATCCGACGACATTTCCCTCTATCTTCTTGCTTATTATGTCGTCTGCGATCTTTGCGATCGCTTCTCCACGTAAGGTCGCTTTTCCAACTTCAGCTTCGATCTCTCCGCTGACCGCATCTTCCACGACAATGGTTTGATCGCTCATCTTACCTATCAAGACGCCTACCACTTGCTGATTTGGCGTGCTTTTCGCGTGATTGACCACTTTTTCCAATGCGCCTTTCGAGATGCTTACGTAGAACATCAAATTCACCGATCTGACTATTAATCTAATAAAAGAAAGGAAGGAAGTTTATTAAATCTACTTCCTCAGTATGGCCAGAATTCCACCGATTAAGCCGAGTGCCAGTCCTGCGAAGAATCCTCCGCCGATCACTATGCTCAAGAGCGCGCAGATGAAACCGATTATTCCTCCAAAGGTTTCGTAGCCCACGTACGTTAGGAATGCCGCTAGCATCAAGCAGAGGCCTAGAACGACTCCAAGCCCTATGACCACTGTGGCTGTAGTCGCGACGCCCCATGATACGGCCCATGACCAAAGCCAGAAGAACCATGTTGCAACCCAAGGCGCACTGATTCCGAGTCCGTAGAAGACGAAGAAGCCGTTGATCATTACCAGTATCGAGGCGGCTAGCAGGAAGATGAAGCCCCATATTGCTCTGGGTCTCGGTGGCATGAACGGTGGCATAAGTCCCATTGGCGCTGGCGGGGGCATTGGAGCCATAGCAGGCATGGCTTCTGGAACTACTCCCAGTGGAACTACTCCTGCATAGCATTGTGGACATAGCACTAGGTCAGCATACATCTTTGCATCGTCTCTGCATATCGCTCGTCCACATCTATTGCATACGTAGACCGCTGGGAGGTTTGGGTGATAGAAGCACATTCCCGGTGGCGGGACGCGGAGTGCTGCGCCTGGAGGGGCTACTGGTGTTACGACTTTAACTGATGGAATTGGTTTGACTGCTGCGCCAGGAAATGATGTTCCGCAGCTTGAGCAGAAGGTTGCGTCGTCTCTATTGTCGGCTCCGCATGAAATACATCTCTTCACCACTATTCTTTCTCCTCCCTCATGGTATCTTGTTTGAATAGTAGTTTACCAATCGGCCAATTCTTAAGCCTTTCCTAACTCTGAAAGGTAGAATTGAATCTGTAAACTCGGGTTCAATCATGTTTCTGGCTTTCCAATGTTCCATCCTTGTAAATTAGTATCCTTCTCCTTGGGAGGCTTGAACAAAATCACGCTTACTTTGTCAATCTTCCCTCCCTATTAATGGTGCGACAGGCGTTTGAACGGAGAACCCTGGAATTCGGCTCTTCATTTCTATCGATTACAGGATAACGCATATAATATGCTGTTCCAGCTTATGTAACTGAGCCCCGGTAGCTCAGCCTGGTTAGATACGTGAGTAGCGTTAGATTCACGTAGGCTAAAGCGTTGGCTTGGTATGTGAGGAAAGCTCAATCAGTCAAAGGTCGCGGGTTCGAAGCCCGCCCGGGGCTCCAAGTCATTTCTGGCTTTGTATTCTACGCGATATGATTTCTTATATAGCTTCATTCTTGAGATTCATCTGGTGACAAAGTTGCCAGCATTCGCGTTCGAAGGAAAAACTCCTTCAATTGGAAAGACATCGTATGTCAGCCATTCTGCCGACGTGATAGGAGATGTCACAATAGGCGAAGGATGTTTCATTGGACCTGGCGCGAGAATCAAGGGAGACTACGGCACTGTTAGAATAGGTAGCTATACATCAATCCAAGAGAACTGCGTGGTGCATGCTCGACCAAGCGACATTTGCGTAATCGGTGATTACGTTACCGTCGGTCACGGGGCGATAATCCACACCGCTACAATTGAGGACTACGCAGTGATCGGGATGGGGGCTGTGGTAAGCGACTTCGCTAAGGTGGGGGAATGGGGGGTGGTAGGCGAAGGCGCGGTGGTTACCAGCAAGATGCAGATCCCGAGCCAAAAGATATGCGTTGGAATTCCAGCGAAGATGATAGGCGAAGTAGATGATGAGTATAAGCAGCAATGGATGAAATACAAGAACTACTACAGAGAATTAGCGGAACGTCGTTATCCGCAAGGATTGAAGAAGGTCGCGGAATAGCTGAATCACAAGTTTCGAATTCTATCGTCCAACTTTCCTTTAATGCTGCATGGGTTGGAATACATTCAAGATGTTCCGATTCACATAACCTATTTATATGGATAGTGTTCAGATAGAGCTTGAACCAGAGGGAAGACCCGAGTGCCTCATTACGACGCCTTGCCTTTTCTCTTGGCGTATACTGTCATTCCTGAACGTTTTTTCTCTTTCTTCAGGAAGAAGAGTAGGCAATCGGAGATTAAACCTCAAACTGGGGCCGCCACGTTTCCTTCGGGAAAGAGGACTGTCGCTGAGGCTGATCTGCAGAGGGCTCGGGAAGATCTGAAGCTCCTCTCAATTGAGAGAGATATAGTAAGCGCTGCCTTGACAACTATTTACGAGGCGGAAGCAAAAGGAATCTTAACCGAGAACGAAAGAAATCACCTTCTAGGAAGATACAAGGATGATTTGAAGAGGCTCGAGCAGAAGATCGCGGGAGCACAGAAGATTATAGACCTTTATGAATTGGAGAAAGCTAGAGAGGACCTTTTGAAGAATTTCTCCGCGAAGATAAGTGAAATCGATTCAAAGATAAATGCGCTCCGTCCAGCTCTCGGATTGCCCCCGTCGCAGGCTGAAGAGCAGAAGCCAGAGGCGTCAGCACCGTCAGAAACCGAGACGGCTAAGACTCCAAATGCTTCAGGAGCAGTAGCTGGAGAGGCGAAAGAGAAGACTCAAACGAAGGAGAGACCTAAGAGCAAGGCAGAGCAGAAGCTTGAAGAGATACGCGAAGAGGTTCTGAGAGCTATGGAACGGCTTGAGCAGATAGAAGCAGAAGGATAGATCTTGGATTGGCTTGAGACTGCATTTGCGTAGGAAAGAGAGACGGAACGATTGGATTTTTGAAAAGAAAGAAGTAAGAGGTGCCGGGGACGGGATTCTCGGTTTCCAGTCGAACCCGTGGCCTCTGGATCTCTCAAGGCCTGAAGGCTTCTATGAGTCCAGCGCTACACTCTGCTCTTATCGAGCATCTAACCACAGCTGAGCCACCCCGGCCAAATTGAAACATGAGAGAATCTTGATAAAAAGCTTGGCTTTGGCAACTGCAATCACACGCAGTGGACTAGGTCTTCTGACTCTTCCGACATTCTTCAAGCATTTCGACAGCTTATCTCACGTGCGGAATTGTTATGGAGCCGCCTACAACCAGAGCGACATTCAACGCTTCAAAGAACGCTGCGTCAGTCACTCCTTCTTCCACGCATCTAATTATATGATATGTTATGCAGTCATTGCATCTCAAGACTGTGGAAGCTACAAGTCCAAGCGGCTCCTTCGTTTTCGAGGGCAATGCTCCGGGCCTATATGCTTTTGTGTCGAGACTGAAGAACTGCTTCATTTCGATGTTGCCGCTCGCCAGAATCTTCGCATTCATCTTTTCACGGTATTCTCGAAACTCTTTTAGAAGATCGCTCATGTGCGACGACTTCTACACGACGAGTTAGAATGGACAATTTGTTACGCAAATCATTTTTAAATAGCTTCCCAGATTTAACGAGAGTTGATGCCCCGGTGGCTCAGCCTGGTAGAGCGATGGACGGAACTCTGTTTCCGGTCGATCCTTGTAGACCAGCGTTGAGAAAGCCGTAGGTCGCGGGTTCGAAGCCCGCCCGGGGCTCCATACTCTCTTTCATAAAAGATGGTTTCTCATCAGCCTTAAGGTAACAAGGATTGTCAAGATATCTTTCGAATATCTTTCATGAACTAGGAAATAAGCAACCCTCAAACAAGTGCGTCCGCGTGTGGGGGCACTCCTACTAATAAAAAGATTGCTGAAAGACCTTACTGGGCATTGGAACTTTGAGCTTTCTATTAACACAAGTCTTAAATGTCCAAAGATAAGACAATTTCGTGCAATCGGTGGGCTACGTGTTGGGAAAGTTTAGGCTGGTCTTGCTGAGCAACCCCAAAGGTGTTGAAGTGAGACTAGTTGAGAAACTTGATTTCAAGATGATAGAGAAGACCCTACAGGATGAGCAGATCCTCGGAATAATAATCACTAAAGAGTAGCGCCACTTCGAATAATTTTTGATTGAGTTTGAATCTGTCGGGACGGATTATTCTGCGAACCTAGCCCCTCCACTATCCGTCGGTTTCATCTACGCCCGGCGAACTTGAGTTCAGCAATTGGGTTGACTGAGCTCGAATTTCAGTTTATGAATAGTGTTTTGTGCATTTCTGTTCTTGAGGTTTGGTTGCTATTCAGGGTTGGCTGTAGCCAGTTTGGTGATTGACTATGGATTTTTCAAAATTCCTTGAAGGTAGGTTTGGGGAGATCGGAACTTGCAGCGGACGGTCCATTCGCTAGGGTCAGGTATCCACAGTCCCGATACCGTGTACTAGTTCTCCGTTACAAAGTTCTTCGAAATTCTATGAAGAAATAGAAAGCTTTATGGGAAAACTGCAGTTCCTAACAGGTTGTGCTCCGGTCGTCTAGCCCGGTCAAGGATTGTGGCCTCTCGGGTTCGCGGAGATTGCGACTTGCCTCAACAGCCATAGGCGCGGGTTCAAATGCGAGAGTGGTTCTCGCGGAAAATCCCGCCCGGAGCACCAGACTTAGATAAGGCGGTAGAGTCTACGCGTCTAATCGTCGTGACAGGAACCCCAGGCGTGGGAAAGACGAGGTTTTCAAGAGCTCTCGCAAAGAAGCTCGGGGCGGTGCACATCGATTTGGGCTTGTTAGCCACTCGAGAGAGGTTCACGATCGGATTTGACAAGCTCAGACAAACTTACATAGTCGATACCAAGAAGATGGCAAGAGCTTTAAAAGAGATTCTTCACTACCTTTCGGGAAATGTCGTATTAGATGGCCACTTTGCTGCTGACGTAGTTCCGTTAGAATTATTGGACATGGTCTTTGTACTCCGGTGCCACCCTGAGAAGTTGAAGAGACGATTGAGACAGAGGAAAATCCCGGTGAGGAAGATAGCTGAAAATGTTCGAGCTGAAATTCTCGATGTTTGCTTATGGGACGCCATAAATGGCTACGGATTGAAGCGAGTGTGCGAGATGGATGTTTCAACAAAGAAGACCGCTGCTTTGGTGGCTGAGGCACTGAAGGTTCTGGAGAATCGATCGAAGAGGCGAGTTGGGATAGTCGACTGGCTAGGTTTTCTGGAAAGACAAGACCTACTTGGAAAGTATTTCAATGAGCTTTCAAATCGAGGTGCTGTAGAGTGAAGATGATGTATTGCATTTTGAGGTGTTATAAATGCGGCAGGCTTCTTTTGGCCCACTCAAGTGAGAAGAGTAGAACCTGCCCATACTGCGAATCGAGACTCAGTATAGCTAGAGCGAGGATCTTAGCGAGGTTCGATTCTTCTCGAGAAGCAAGACTATGGCTCGCGGCAAACAAGAAGAAGCTTGCAAAAGCGGGTTGAACATTGTTATGGCAGGAAATCGCTTGATCGGACGATTTCAGCAAAATAATAAATGAGAGAGAGCATAAACAGGTTGAAATAGTTAGAATTGGTGACTTGAATGGCGTCAGTTGCCGAAAGAAAGTTTATGGAAGAACTGTCGATCCTTCTTCAAAAGACTGTTACAGTTCAAACAGCCTCCGGAAAAAGCTACACTGGCATACTTTCGGGAGTTGATGCGAATACGATGAACATATGTCTGAGCGATGCGAGAGATGAGACAGGCCAACCCATTCACAAGCTGTTTCTCAATGGACAGACTGTTCTTCAGATTCTGAGCGTAGAGAAGCCTTTCGATCTACGTAGCTTGGCTGAGAGGCTGGAGAGAGTATTTCCTCGGATGGTCAAGACAATCGAAGAGGCTGGCGTCATAGTCGTTATGGACAAGATTAGGATCACTGAGAAAGGAATTATCGAGGGAAGCGGACCGGCAGCAGAAAGAGTGCAAAAGGTCTATGATGAATTTATGAAGGAACGAGCTAAATGAGTCCGGGCTGTCTCGATTTTTTCAATTGATCGCCATGAAGAAGGTGCCCCATAAGCCTACTCAAGGCCTCCACCGCCGCATCCAATCGGGAAAGATCTATAGCTACTCCGAGATATCGTGAAAGAAATTCTAAGGCAACCTTGGCTGCTAGCGCATCAGGGTATAGTCCCGGCGTCTCGGAGAGGATGCAGAATCCGCGCAAGCCCCTAAGTTTAGCTGAACCCAAGAGGAGTCCTGCAACCCCAAAAACTCTTCCCTGAATCTTGTCTGCCCCCAGCCTCATCGTTTCCTCAAGCATATCCAGATCTGTTGCTGTGCAGTAGATCTTAGGTGAAGAAGGAACGTAATCTCTCTTCAAGCCGCCTATAGTGATGACCATTCGACTACCACAGCCTTCTGCTATGTCGAGAATCTTGTCGCACAGTTCATACTGCCCTTGAGCACTTAGAGCCTGAGTATTGCCGAATAGAATTATTAGGTCATGCCTATAGCCTTCGTCGTGAACATAATATAGTTCGTTGAGTGGAGGCCTCGCTAGCCCTTTGTCGGCTGTCAGCGACAGAGCTTGAAAAGAAGAAGAGTGAATCTCACAAAACTTCTTCGCTTTCAGTTCGTTGATCAGGTGAAGGCAAGCGATATTAGCAACAAAACCTATTCCCGGCAGCCCCTCGATGAGTAACGGATCATGAAGCTCCGGTTTCTCGACGAATGAAGTTATCAATTCTTATTTGAACCCGCCTAACATTATACTTCAGAACTGACATAAACGTTTACGGCTGCGCATTGACTGAGTGAGTCAAATGGAGTTTGAAGTCGAGTCGAAGGATGTCCTTGGAAGAATCGGTAGGTTGACAACGAAGAGTGGGGTGGTTGAGACACCACATCTCTTTCCCGTCGTGAACCCGTTAACGCAACCGATATCCCCCAAAGAGATCTATGAAAGAATGGGATGTAAGGCCGTGATGACAAATGCCTACCTTGTCAAAAGGAATCTTGAAGAAGAGGCGATTAAAAGAGGTATTCATAGCCTCCTCGACTTTGAAGGAGTAGTGGCTACTGATTCAGGAGCATACCAGATCCTAACTTACGGTGATGTCGAAGTCAGCGCGTCTGAAATAGCGATATTTCAAGAACGAATCAACTCGGATATAGCCGTCATCCTAGATATTCCAACTGGGCTAAAAGCAACACGTGAATACGCACGATGGACAGTTCAAGAGACCCTTAGAAGAGCTGATGAGACGCTTAAATTGACAAAGAAGCGTGATGTGCTCTGGGTTGGACCCATACAGGGCGGAATCCATCTAGATATACTGGCTGAGTCTGCGAGAGAGATCGGTAAGCGTCCTTTCGCAGTGTACGCTCTAGGAAGCCCAACTCAAATAATGGAGCATTACATGTTTGAACGCCTTGTGGACATGATAGTCACATCAAAGATGAATCTGCCCTTGAATAAGCCTTTGCATCTATTTGGGGCAGGTCATCCATCGATGTTCGCTTTGGCCGTGGCCTTGGGGTGCGATCTCTTCGACTCAGCCGCCTATGCGCTATATGCTAGGGCAGGAAGATACTTGACCGAATCTGGAACATTGAGACTAGATGAGATAGAGTATCTTCCCTGTACATGCCCAATATGCGTACGAGAGGATCCTAGTCGACTTAGAGAGATGGATAGAACTCTCAGAGAGAAAATGCTGGCGGAACACAATCTGTACGCATGCATGGAAGAAATGAGGAGAATACGGCAAGCCATATTAGAGGGGAGGCTCTGGGAACTCGTTGAATTGAGGGCTCATTGTCACCCTTCATTGTTACAAGCCCTCAAGAAAGTAGGATCATACAGTGGGTTCCTAGAGAAACATTCTCCTTCAACCAAAAGGAAGGGGCTCTTCTATTTTGGCCATGAAGGGCTCCCTCGACCTGAAATAACGAGATACAAGAAACGTCTCATCGAGAGGTACAAGCCTCCTACGAACGCTAAAGTGCTAGTTCTAGTTCCATACCAAAACGATAAACCGTATCATAGGAGCCGTCGTATAAGAAGAATCCTCCAAGAAGTAAGCGAGAAGAGAGAGGTGCATTTAGGCGTTTGCGCCGCCCCCTTTGGCATAGTTCTCATTGAAATCGACGATATCTTTCCAGTGTCGCAGACCGAAACGCCTTTTCCACCGGATGAAAAGACCGTCGAACGTACTTTTGAGTCGATCGTGGCTTACATTGCGAAAAGCTCGTATAAGCGGGTGATAATGCATGGAAGATTCGAGCCGCACTTTGAGAAACTCAGAGATCTTTGTAAAAAAAGTTGTAAAGAGGCGAAAAAGAAGTTCGAGGTTTCATATTCCGGAATCGAATTTTCGACGGATAAAGCCATAAAGAAACTTATTCGAAGCCTAAGATCTGATAAGGTATCTTGATAATCGATGGATTTGAAGTCACGGCACGCTTCTAGGGTGCAATCGATCTAGCGAGAGATTTTCTTGTGGAACAGACTCGCTCTTCCAGGCGTTAACATTCTGCTGATCGAGTCTTGCTGCCAGTTAGGATTGAAAGGTTGGGCCTCGTTAATGAGATGAGCTACCCGTACATGCCTTGCAAGGACTTCCTAGTCTGCTTCATCCTCTTCTCAATTTCAACCTCAATTTCCTTCGCATCTTTCTCCAATTCTGAGACATCTACTTTCAATCTATGGGTCTTAGAAATAGCCTTTATCGCAACTGCTGCCGCTCTAGGATCCGGCCTCATCGCTGAAGCGTAGGGAAGAATACCTAGTGCTGGAAAATTGCGCATTTCGAACTCGCTCAGCATAACAGCCAGTGGGCCGTACACGAAGAGCTCAGGTTCAAGAGTTGGCGCATCGAAGTTCTTGAATTCTTGTAGATACGCTTGAGTGGGAACCACTCTCAATTGGTGCTTGTTGTCTTGAAAATTCGAGTCAAGACCACCTATCAGAATCGCGTCGCTAAACTTCTGATCGACAGCCCACGATGCAAGAGCCTTAGCGAACTCTGCCTCCTCTGAACGATGCGGAGAGAATTCAAGCTTGACCAAGACCACATTCCTCTTCTTATAGACTTCGAACGGTGTTGCGATCCCTTTTTCAGTCGCCGCAATGAACGGCGGAGGGTAAGCCACTTCGATGAACCCTATACGTTCAGCCTTGAGGGCGTGAACAAGATAGGACAAAGCGATGTAGCCCGTTTCTCCTACGCCATGGAACCCGGTTACAAGGGTGCAGTGTTTCAGATCGCGCTTCGGAACTCTGAGACAGACTGGCATTTGAAATGACTCCGAAGGTCTTCAATTGTGAGCGAATAAGATGATTCATTCCACCTAAAAACATGCCGATGAAGCTAGTTGCGAACTAAAGATTTTAATGCCATCGTTGCCAAACATTTGCACACACGAGAGAAACATACGGGAGCTGTCCTCTAGGATAACGCGCTTGCGGAGTTGAATAGAAGGATTATCATAATCGATAGACGGTTCGCGTGCAATTTGGTGAAGAGAACGAATGAAGATCCGGTTCTTAGGTGCATGTCAGGAAGTTGGAAGATCTGCTTTCGCCATTAAACTGAAGGAGAAATACATTCTCCTAGACTACGGAGTCATTATGAATCACGAGGTCGGTTTTCCAATGCATATATCTCCCCGGGAACTGCATGGGGTTATCCTTTCACACGCTCATCTGGATCATTCAGGGTTGACTCCCCTCTTCTATATTCGCGGTAGAATCCCGCTCTATGGAGTTGAACCGACGTTCCAGTTGAGCAGCCTTCTAATTAAAGACTTTCTGCATTTGAGTGGATACTACCTTCCCTATGAGTATATAGATCTTCGAACAATGATGGACCATTGCGTAAACACAAAGCATGGTAACGAATTTGCCGTCTCCGACGCGAAGATCACTCTTCTTAACGCAGGGCACATACCTGGAAGCTCGCAAGTTCTAGTGGAATGCGAAGGCGATCGGATACTGTATACAGGGGACTTCAATACAATCCCAACGAGACTCCTTAACCCAGCAGATCAAGACTATGGAGATCTCGATGCATTAGTCATTGAGGGAACGTACGCAGACGAAGACCATACTAATAGACAGGAACTTGAGAGAGGTTTCATATCTAAAGCCACTGAAGTCGTCGAAGACGGAGGGACTGTGCTCGTCCCTGCTTTCGGCGTTGGGCGGTCGCAGGAAATACTCTGCATTCTACAGGCGTATCACTTCGAGCATCCGGTCTTCGTTGATGGCATGGCTGTAGATGCTATTGAACTATTGATGAACAACAAAGAGTCACTTCGAGATCCTGAACTATTCACTAGAGCCATGCGTCAAGCTGAATGGATTGAGAGGTGGCAAGATCGAAGACGCGCGGTGAAGACGCCTTCAGTCATAGTCTCCCCGGCTGGGATGTTGAAGGGAGGTGCAGCTGTCTTCTATATGGAGTCGATTGCTAAGAGAAGCAAGAATGCGGTATTCCTAGTAAGTTTTCAAATTCCAGGGACGCCCGGTAGCATACTGCTTGAAAAGAAGACGTTCATGCTGCAAGGGAAGCCAAGAAGAGTTGACGCGCTTGTTGAAAAGTTCGATTTCTCATCACATGTGGGGCGACGCGAGCTTCAAGACTTTTTATCGAAGCTTGATAAGAATACAAGAGTGTTTGTCGTTCATGGAGCAGAAGAGAATTGCAGTAAGCTGGCATCATGGGCTACGACTGAGCTTGGGTTAGAAGCGACAGCGCCGAGGCCAGGCGATGAGTACGAAACCTAGGCTCTTTTCCAGTATCGCGATTGTTCCGTGGGGCAGAGTTGATCTAGAGATCTTGATGTCGCTCTGCAAACGGCTTGAGGATATCTTTGGCCCGATAACTTGCAAGATTGAGACGGCTCTGCCTCCGATGCATCAAGCCTATGATGGTGCTAGGCGGCAATACAACTCGTCTAAGATCCTTGCAGCCCTAGATGGGTTGTCCAAAGACATCGACGCCGACAGAATTCTAGGCGTAGCTGAATTCGACTTATTTGTTCCAAGATTGAACTTCGTCTTCGGCGAAGCCCAATGCCCGGGAAAAGTCGCGTTGATATCACTATTTAGGCTTAAACCCCAGTTCTACCGTTTAGATCGCGATGACGAATTGTTCATGCAACGGATTACTAAAGAGGCTATGCATGAGCTCGGACATACTATGGGCTACGGCCACTGCTCGAACCCAGACTGCATAATGTTCTTCTCTAATAGCATAGCAGACACCGATCAGAAAAGCGCGAGGTTTTGTAAGAGATGCGCAACGACCTTTTAGGAGAACCATTGGATTGACTAAGAAATTCAAAGTCAGCCCCATCTACCTCCTACCGGAAATCGGGTCACTATCGCTTACGGGGCTACTGGCCTTTCTGATCGAACAGTCGGAGCTCGAGCTTCCTTTCGTAACATTCTTCCCCGAAACTCCTAGCGGAGTTACACTGAACGCATCTATTTTCATCACTCTAATGGCTGTTGCAGCGACAGTCATGTATCTTCTAGTGAAGTACGGTTTCAAGAAGATCGTTAGAAACCTAGTCAAATTGTCACTAATCTTCGTGACATTCATCCTCTTAAATTGGTATGGCTTCATCGCTCTCTCATTCGTGAAAGTGCCGGAGGCTCTGTACGATGCTTCCTTGATCGTCGGGTCACTTGTATTGACTGCTCTCCTGATCTTCGCTATCTATAGAACGAGAGGAGCTAGCTACATAGTCGCTCTTACAGTAATAGGAGCGCTAACAGGGACTTTTCTAGGCGTTTCTGTTCCTATGCTGACCGCTATCATCTTACTGTCGGCCTTGACGATCTACGATTTCGTTGCCGTCTACAAGGGCCCCATAGGTAAAATGGCTAAGAATGCTCAGCTCGAAGAATTCGTCGGCGCTGTCTTCACCTACGGTGATTTAACGATCGGAATGGGAGACATAGTTTTCTACTCGATGCTCTCAAGCACCGCAATGATGAATTTCGGAGTTTTTCCCTTCATCGCCACCTCAATTGGCATAATCATCGGCGCGTTCTTAGGGTTCAAGATGCTCGAAACTAGAGAGATTTTTCCAGGCCTCCCTTTGGCACTGTCGATAGGTCTAGCTCTTCTATTTGCGTCCGCATTCATCCAAAGAATCTTAGGGTAGGATGTGACTACATCAATCTAAGCCCGTCTTGCTTATGTTCGATCGTTTAGAAGTGGCGTATCAAAGGCGAATTGACGTTGCGCATATTGAAGGCATCCCAATCGAGTATCTCAGAAGCGATTAGAGTAATCAAGGTCGGCGGTCTAGTGATATATCCAACTGACACCATTTACGGTCTGGGATGCGACCCTTTTGACACACTTGCAGTCAAACGATTGATAGACGCGAAAGGACAAAGAAAGAAACCTCTTCCCATCTTGGCGTACGATATTGAACACGTGAAAATTGTTGCTGAAATGACTGAAGCAGCTGAGAAACTTGCGAGAAAGTTTTGGCCGGGCCCGCTAACGATGGTCTTGAAGAAGAAACCCCGGCTACCTCAAACGGTTACCTTCGGACGCGATACCGTGGGCGTTAGAGTTCCGAACCACCCGGTCGCCCTTGAACTGCTCAGACGGTGCGATGGTCTGCTAATTGGAACGAGTGCAAATATCAGCGGAAAGAAGTCGACGGCGACAGCTGAGGATGCTGCAAATCAGCTTGGCGACAAAGTTGATCTCATCTTGGATGGAGGCCGAACTACATTGGGAAAAGGTTCCACGGTCATCAACATGGCGGATCGAAGATTCAGAGTGGAGCGAGTAGGGCCAATCGGTCTGAAAGAGATTGAGTCTATTCTAGCATGAATTGCTATAATGTGTCTTTCTGAAAAGTTTAGAAACTTTCCACCGAAACCACCCCGCAAGATATGCAACTCCATTAAGGAATCTGAGTATAGGAAGTAGTATAATGCCTGTTCTATCGCTAGTTCTCTTGGCGATGCGAACAGTCGAAGGAAGGAAACGACCTACACACAAGGCCAGGAGACTCGGGAAAAGAAGAATCATTTTTGCATCAAGCAACGCTAGGATTGGGGAACAAAGGGTGAGTAAAGTCAAAGCGAAACAAAGCTTTATTCTCGTAGTTAAGACTTCCTTGTGCCTCTCCACAAGTTGAGCAAACCCGATTCCCCAGTGAAAACGCTGATTGAGAAAGCTGGAAAACGATTCCGGGTTGACCGTCCGAGCGACAATAGCCGGATTGTAAGTGAAATCGAATCCCATCTTGCTTACCCTTAAGAATAGATCTACATCTTCTCCAGCTTCAGCGCTTTCATCGAAACCGCCAGTTCTAGTCAAAGCCTCCTTCCGATAAGCGACATTTGCACCAAATGGCCACTTTCTCTCAACCTCATTCTGCATCAACTCGATAGCGTTGGCTATCGAATTGGACTTGTTTATAGCTCTGACTGCTCCACCGACGCAGCCAATTCTGGGGCTTGTAAAGCAGTTCAGTAACCTCGCCAGCGAATTCTGGTCAAGTTCGCAGTCTCCGTCAACGAAATATACGATATCACTTCTCGCATTGGTCAGTCCAATATTCTTCGTAGCGGATATGCCATTATGATCTTTTCTTATTATCTTGACCCTCTCGTCCGTTGAGAAGGCATCCAGTATATTGTTTGAACCGTCGGTCGAGCCGTCGTCCACCACTATTAACTCGAAACGAACCCCTTCTTGAAGAAGGACAGAACGTATGGATTGAGCTATCGTCTCCCTTTTATTATAGCACGATATCACCACTGAAACATCGGGTTCTGTCATGTCTTAGCCTCTGCGATAACAGCGAGACGGTTAAGCATCAAGATTTTCTAAGATACTTTTCAAAGGGGTAATTAAACAGTTTTCTTGAAAGAATGTGTGTCGGCAAATCTAAGTAAGTCCTATTATAGTATGACTCAACTGAAGGAGCTAGTTGCACGGTTGCTGGACGACTTTAACCTACTAATTTCGACTTCACGGGGAAATGAGAGAAATACCTGCAGCGAAGTATGGTACCTCCTCGGCGAACTAGGAGACAAGGGTGCTCGAGTTGACGTGACCCCAGCAATAGGTCTCGTCGTAGCGAAAACTATTCTTGACCCCGTGGGTGTGGTTCACAAACTCAGAACGATCCTCAAAGAGAAACCTTGGGAATTTAGGTATACTCTGAAAGTAACTCCGGTTCAGAGGGTAGTTCAAACGGCTATTGAAGAGATAAAGAGAGTTTCAGCGGATCTTGCGCGTGAGATAACTGTTGGAGAGACTTTTCGGGTCAGCGTGGAGAAAAGGCACACGAATGTATCTGGGAGAGAGATTATCGAAGCAGTTGCCAGTCGCATAGATAGGAAGGTCAACCTCGAGAGGCCTGACAGAATTATACTTGTTGAGGTCTTAGGTAAATTCTCAGGAATATCCGTTCTAAGACCTGACGATATTCTCTCTACGGAAAGAGAGAAGAGATCTCTCTAAGTCTGGGTCGCGAGTATTGCCATCCTTTCTATTATTGAGTTTTTCAGCGCCTTCTCAATGGAGGTTATCGTAGCGATTTCTCTTATGGAGATACCATAAACCTTCTTTAGCGCCTCTATTTTCGTCTTGGACCAAGAATCGAGAACTCCTTCGTTTTCCTTTCCTTTCGTAAGGGAGAGAACCGTTCCCACAAGATTTTCAAGTTTTCCTCTCTCCTTCGAAACCGCGACTAAAGCAAACTTGCTTGGGCTGTCTTTCAATCCAAGCGTTTCAATCGCATTCTTGATCTGTCTCTGAGCCGATGCAAAAAGGAGGATTTCCATGGGTAAACCTTTGCATAAGTTAGTTTTCTGCTTGAAAGCGTTCAACGCATTTAGCGACGCGAAAAAGAGGTGTTCTGCACCAGCAACTCTATCCGGTCTTAGCACCTGAACTTCAGTTGCCGGACTCTTTCTTCTCAACTCCTCAAGAAATTCTTCAACCTTGCCCACTTTTACGTGTTCAATTACAGTTATCAAAAGATACTTGTCGAATTCACTAATCGCGTATATCAAACCTTACGATTCACCAGTAATGATCTCAACGAATCTCTTCACTATCTTCTCGTCCAGCCCTCCCTTCTTGAGTTCGTCGACGACCAAGCTTAGAGGCTTTCCGTTTTTCTTTGCTCTCTGAACGAGCAGTTTGGTAGCTTCAAATCTCTCCCAAGGAAATATTACCCACGCCGAAGTCTCCTTCATGTAGTAGTCAGGTTTCACTATGCTGTGGGGCTTGCAGTATATCGTCGCGATCTTGACTTGTGAAGCGCCCTTTCTCGTCAGATGTCTTCTTGCGACTTCAAGGCTTCTTCCGGTGTCGGCGACATCGTCAATTACGAGCACCTTCTTCTTGCGCACATTGACCGATATCGGTTGAGTAACTACGGGCCTCTTTGAAGTCCTCCCTATGTCGACGTAGAATTCAATCTTCATGTTTGCTATGTTCGGGTTCTCGAGTAAATCTGATACAACCCTTGCTGGAGGCCACCCTCCTCTTGAAATGCCGAGTAGAACATCAGGTTTGAACTTAGACTTTCTGACTCTATTGGCAAGTTCAATCAACATTTCGTAGATCTGTTCCCAAGTGGGGACCTCATAGATTACAGGTTCAGACATTGCCTTCATCCTTTCAGCTATATCATTTAAATCAAGGCGTATCGCGACTTGAAATTCTGATAGGCGCCCATCCTGTCGCTTCTTATTCTATCTCTGGGATGTTTTAGAAAGATAGGCAGAACATTTAAGATTTGAGATGCCGCCTCGTCTGACATAGTTCACCAATTTCTCACCCACCCATATCGAGCACGTAACATGTCGACAACGTAGCTTCAATGGGATAACCCATCTTCTAACCAAAGATGCGATCAAGTTTACCAGGAGATACGTTCAGTGAAACCTTAAATTGATCCGATGCGCAACGTACTATCGGATGATGTGGACTGACCTGCTCGGAAGGGCGAAATGCCCGATGTCGTGATGAACCTCCACTGATCTCTTTTCAATCTTAAAAACTCGCGAAACAGAGCGGGTTGGAGAATCAGTACATAATTCGCGGAGAATAAGTTTTCTTGGCTTACCAAAATTGACGATGTGAAGATTTTCTGACAGAAAATCTATCTCTGTGTTCAGCAACCATATTGGTCGAGAATATGTACTAGCTAGGTCAGTTGGAAATAGCTTAATTCTTGAAGGACCTACCTTACTTTCGTTGGCGAGTTGAATTGGAAGAGACGTTATATGAGATTGAAGCTTCCGGCTTGAAGAGGAGTGATCGAAGGATGCGAATTTTCAGGTCAATCAGTATATTCATTTTAGAGATGTTGTTCTTGTTGGGGTTGTTCATGGTTTTCGGTCTATTGGCGATCGCCATCTTCCTTCTGGCTGTGATTCTCTTCCTTCCTTCACCCGCCGTCATAGTGCCTGGTAAGTATCGGATTACGAGCGCCGGGGTAATTCACGATGAGGCTAAGATGATCCCCTTCAAAAGAAACTATAAGGTTAGGATGAATGAGAAGAGGAAGTTCGTCTCGATGCTTCATAGTCGAAGAGGAGAATTTCTAAGGCTCTATACCCCTGAGCCGAGCAGAGTCCTTCAAATAGTTTCAGAGTCAATCTCCACTTCGAGAATCTACAAATAGGCAAAATTGAAGGAAGCAGACTCACTGCCTGCTTCCACATTTCCCACAGAATTGAGCATCAGCGGGTAGCGGGGCTCCACAGTTGACGCAGAATTTCTGTGCTGGTAGCTGGGGAGCAACTCCAACCGGAACTGTTGGAGCTGGTTGAGCCGGCGGAGGGGGTCGTTTTCTTCTCTTCATCAACACAAGCACAGCGATCAAGGCTATTACTACAACGACTGCAATTCCGACATATAGGCCGTACTGCTCCAAGAATGGTCTCTCAGAGACTAGGACGGTGACTTTCAGTTCTATGGGTTTCTTGTCTTCCTCGGAGATGAGTCTCTCGTTTTCTATGAAGGGTTGGACTTTGAAGCTGTGGTTGCCCGGCTCGTCTGCCCTGATCTTGATAATCCATTCTTCACTTGATCCGGCTGGTATATCTTTCGCTTCAGTCTGCTCTAGAAGTGTAAGTCCTTTGGGAAGATCAGACACTTTCATTTGAACCTTCTTCGCTGTGCTTCCTCCGTCGTTCTTCCAAGTGTACTTGATTGTAACAGTGTCTCCAGGAAAGATGGGCTCCCCCTCTTTCGGTTCGCTAGTTGCGCTCACTAGAACCAGATATGGAGGTGGAGGATGAAGCGTAAACTTCAAACTTGCAATCGGTTCATCATTTGCGTAAGCTTCGCCGCGCCACTCCCCCGGAGTCATCTTAGCTACGTCAAGCTCTACGTAAACCTGGGACCATTCGTAGGACTCTTCTTCGAGGTCGTAGGGGTATTGATAGAAAAGCTTCCCTTCTGGGTCTATGGCTTTGATCGTTATTCGAAGTGGACCCTTCACGTCTTCTATTTCAAAGAACAGGTAGATTTTTTCATCAGTGCTTTCAAAAGAACCGGTTACATCAACTGGAACCCAGCGCTTTTGGCTCTTATCAATTCCTCTGCAACTAACAAAGGTCACTTTGCTTCCCAAAGCAGTTCCAGGTAGCTCAAACAGTCCCGCAAGAACCGAACAAAGCAGAAGCATCAGAATTAGGCTTGAAACAATTCGCTTGGACCTCATCGTTCTTTATCCTCCTGAAATTGGATTTTATCGGAATAGATCCAGCGGCTATATATAGTCTTCGTCCAAGCAAGAATTACCGACGAAGATTTCAGAACTCTCTTCTATGGACATGAAAGCCCAAGAGAAGTGCTAGATAACCCCAAAGATACAGCAGTTCCGAAGGATGTCCTTCAAAATAGATCCCTTGCAAAGTGGTGTAGCTGAACAGCAGGTCAGCGACAGCCGTCAGAATAAGCCCTAGACTGATCAAGAGCCATGCGTCTCCAAGTTTTCCATTGAAGAATATCAGGAAACCAAGAAATGATAGCGTGAACAAAGCCAGGTCCATGACTGGGTAGGCAACATCAAGAGCAAGCGTTAAGGACTTACCGCCCGAAGAGAAGATAGGCATAAGAAGAAGGTACGACGACGCAAGAACTACAGCTAGAACAGCAAGCCCAGTTAAAGCCAATGCCTTTCGCGTAACCGCGGCTCTAAACTTTTTAAGGTAAAGTAGAAAAGCCATGAACATTGGGATATACCCTGCAAGATACGAAACGTCGGCCAAGGATGGATATGGCACTTCAATAGCTAAGACAAGCACGTAGACCCCCCAGATCAACTCGCCGAGAAACCAGAAGAACATACCCAAAAAGAAGGATGACCATGCCAAGCTCAGCTCACGATACAGGAGTCTAATTACAGGCTTAGGGTACTTCCTAAACGCGAAGAAACAGGAGACGACAGCGCCTCCAGATACGAGCGGGAAGACGAGATTTGAGAAAACGAGAATGAATTTCGCATCAAACTGACCTATCAAGTAGACGACCGTAAGGGCCGCCGAGCATAATAGGGTTGCCAAGTAGCTTCTTCTCATATCACATGCAGTTTTAGATAGAATCTTGCACGTTCAAAACTGTTTCGATGGAACAGCCAAACATATTATCTGCATCAGACTAAGTGAACAAGGCGATTCAAGAGGCAGAGAACGATGGTTTACCTTACACTCTACGGCGGAGTAGGGGAGATTGGAGGAAACATTATCCTTCTTCAAGATACACACAATAGAGCGAGTATTCTACTGGACTTCGGAAGAAACTTCCCAACGCAGGCAAGATACTACAGCTTTCCGCAGAAACCTAGAAGTTCAGTTCAGCTCGAATTGATAAAGACAGGATTAATTCCAACTATAAAAGATGCAGAAGGATCGAAGATTGATGTTTACGCTGAGCTTGAAGCGAGGGAGATTCTACGACCTTACAAGGCTAAGGGGCATAAGGCCAGGGACCTGAAGAGGTCTGAGATATACTATTCGATTCGTGAACCTCAAACTCCTTGCGGCATATCGGATCTATTTGTTACACACTGCCACTCTGACCATGTCGGCTTGGCACCTATCCTTAGACGAGACCTGGCGATAAACATGGGCGACGCAACGCATCTACTGTACAAAGCCTACCATCAGGCTGCAGTTAAGGATTCGATAGAGACCAAACTTTACCTAACAGAGGAAGACTTGAACGCTAGGGACCGGACAAATCAGCCTAGACACAACTACAGAACTTTTCATAGTGGAGCGGAAATCGCGGCCGACGAGGGCGACTTGAGGGTTGTTCCGCATTCAGTAGATCATAGCGCACCTGGCGCATACGGCTTCCTTATTCACAGTTCGTCAGGTCTCATAGTATATACTGGTGATTTCAGGACGCATGGAACAGCTAGGATCCTAACTGAAAGGTTCGTGGAGCGGGTTATGACCGAGGGGAAGGTTAGGGCTTTGATTTGCGAAGGAACAAACTTGGGTGAGGCGAAGGTTTTCTCAGAGGAAGACGTGAAGAAATCTGCTAGAAATATTGTCGAGCAAAGCCTGAAGCAAAAGAATAGATTGGTCGTCGTTGAAGTGCCTCAAGTCGATATAGATAGAGTTCGAACGTTCTGCGAGGTCGCTTACGAACTAGATCTCTATCCGCTCGTCTCAAAGAAGCTGGCCAACTATCTGCATGAGCTTTCTGCGATAAAGGAGGCCTTCAGTATCCCAGGAAAGCCTTTGCCAGCTTTAGGAAAGAATCTTGGAATATACGTTGAAAAACGCTATCCCTCACAGAGGGACAAAGTCTTTGTCAAGCTTGAGCAATCCTATGGCGACTTCATTGTGGACCGAAAAACCCTTTACGAAAGACTCTCGTCAGAGAAATTCCTAATAATAGATGCTAATGAGATCGACTTCTTCGCTCTAAATCCAAAGCCAAGAACCCTGTGCATACTCAGTACATGTGAACCGTTCAATGAAGAAGCCGACTTCGACTTTGAAAGGTGGAAGAACCAGCTCTCCCTCTTTGGAGTGATATTGTATCATATACATGCCAGCGGGCATTGCCATCCGCTTGAACTCCAGAGAATTATCAACCTACTTGAGCCTGAAGTATTGATACCGATACATACAGAGTATCCTGAAGCATTTAGAGAACTCTTCCAAAGTGAGAGCATTCACGTGGAGGTTCCGCAGAAAGGGGTCCCGATAGAAGTCTAATGCAAGAACGACTACAGATTCTGTAGCGCTCTAAGACGCTTCACAATGTTTGGGTGAGTGGAGAAGATTTCCACGATTTTATCAAGGCTCGAGGGTTCTTTGGAGATAATCTCTTGGACCAAGTCTTGATCTGTCAAATAAGCTCTAGCGCGAGCAAGTTCCAAAGTGTCCTCTGTGGCTTTATCAGGGTCAGATATGAAGAGAGCCTTGAAACTGTTCACGCTACCGGGTTCTCTGTGGTATCGCTTATACCTTCCGGTTGAAGCGACAATCTTAGCCAAAGCCTCTGAAAGCTTGCGGGCTCCATCGTCCACCGTCAAAGCGCTTGTTCTATCCGCGTAATACTCTCGAAGTCTACTCAAACCGAGGACGAATAAAGTCAAGATCCAGTATGCAACCATGCTCGCTAGACCTATAACTGCAGCTAGCCCACTTTCATTCTCCCTCCGGCGTCCTCCATACCAGCTTGAGAGCATCAAAGAATAGCCTAGGAAATAGAAGATTGCAGGGAGAACTGAGGCAAACATCATGACTTGCACATCCCTGTGCTTCAAGTGGCCGAGTTCATGCCCGATAACAGCTTCAACTTCCTCCTCCTCCAACTCCTTAAGCAGCCCTGTTGTAACGGCTACTCTGGTCCCCGCGATTGGAGAGCCATAGGCAAACGCGTTGGGGATAGGAATGTTGGCTATCATTACCTTCGGCATCTTGAGGCCGAGCCTGCTGCTCAGTCTTTGGATCATTCCGTGGAGTCTAGGTTCTTCAGACTCCGAAACTTCTCGAACTCTATACATTGCGTTTATCAGATAAGGCGCGATCAACCATTGAAGAATGTTAAACGCAACCACGAAGAAAGCCATGTTCATTAGGCTAAAAGTTCCTATCAAGCTCAAGACTACCGTGAAGAATAGGGTAGATAGGCCGATTATGATAGCTATCGTTCCGGCCATTGACAAACGAAGTTTAAGCAAGCTCAAATTTCTCCTCTCCAAATATTCTTGTTTGAGAAAAACACGAAAACCGTATTTAAGTTTGATGCTTGTAACTTGAAAAGATCCAATGGGCGTATAGGAGGTGCCTTTAATGACTTATCTTGAATATCAAGACGCCCTCAGGGCTCTCTTGAATTTCAGCTTTCTTTTCGCAGAGTCCCTCCAGAAGACCTGAATAGAACTCCGGCACGTTTAAAATCGGCTGCTTAATGATGACCTTATCTTCCAGTACCTCTGCTTGTCCATACCCTGCAAGATTGAAAGCTCTTGAAAGTAACTCGTCTTCGATGTCCTGCTTCTTCAATTTCAGTTTCAGGACAGGAGCCTCTGCCGCACCATTCTTGCCTATTGTTTTACCAATCCTTTTTTGGACTTCAGTGGGCAATCCTTCAAGGAAGTATTTCAAGGTACTTTGCGAGACCAACGCGATTCTCTTGCTGTCCAAACGCAGAACTCCCTCGCTAGGGTCCCACTTCAGCAAAGAGTATTTCTTCGCCAGATCTAACATCTTGTCGCAGAACGCGGTAATTTCTAGACCTGACGACTTTATGATTCCATAATCTTCTTTCGTGAAAGATATCGTTGTCTTCACTCTGTCCTCTTTCGGCTTTCCCAACGGCACGACCTCGATTCAAATATTGAACCAGTAAGCACCTCAACTGTCGTATTTATGTGTTTTCCTAAGAATAAACAGCCGCCAATGCAAGCTTAGGTGGCGTGAGCAGTTTACAAAGAATGCGAGCTAAGAAAAGATCTTAGTTCTTTCACGCTAACAAAAGCTCTCTCCACAGGCTCGCGGTCATGTTTGTAGAGCCATATGCTCTTCGTCCTCTTCCCCTTCAGTCCTGTCATCAATTCGTCAAACGATAAATGTCCGATGCTGCCAGTGACGACGTTTGAGTAGACTTCATCTATGAAGTTCATCGGCGACGACTTGTTGATGGTCGCGCCTGCGACTTTGAAGTATACAATTTGGTGTGGCTCCTTCTTGTAGAGGCCGTAGACAGCCATATCCTTCAGTTGAAAGAGGATCATCGTCCCGGCATGTACAGTGTTGATTATTGAGAGCACATCGGCCTCATGAATCATAATTCATCCGAATCTATCGATTCAAGGCTTACATAGAGATTTCAAAGCCTTAAATCTCTTCTCTGAGGAGTTGTGAAAGTTCTCTTCGAGCTCTTCTTTTTTAGCGAAACATTGATAAAACACACCTTGAACCATAGAGTAGTCAAGTTAGGCAGATGAGGGTGAGGCGAATGCCTAAAGGCTTCTATGTTAAATTTCAGGTCCCGAAGGAACTCGCCGACAAAGCCTATCAAGTATTGCAGGTAGCTCGGGACTCCGGAAAAATTAGGAAAGGAACGAACGAGACCACGAAAGCGATTGAGCGAGGTATCGCGAAGCTCGTGCTTATCGCAGAAGATGTTGAACCTCCGCAAGTTGTAGCACATCTGCCTATTCTATGTGATGAGAGAAGGATCCCTTACCTCTACGTTCCAGCGAAACTGGAATTGGGGAAGTCAGCGGGTATCGATGTGGGTTCCGCAGCCGTTTCAATAGTGGAGGCTGGCGAGGCTGCGGGAGCGCTAAAGGAGCTGGTTGAAGCAACGCAGAAGCTGATGAAGAGTATGGGATCAAAGAATGAGTAGCTCAAAGGCGAAGACTGAGGAAGCACCGACCCCAGCTGAAGTTACTCAAATAATAGGCAGAACAGGTGTCACTGGGGAAGTGATACAGGTAAGAGTTAGAATCCTAGAAGGTAGAGACAAAGGGCGAATTATAACTAGGAACATTAAGGGTCCTATCAGGCTTGGGGATGTTCTAATGCTTCGAGAGACTGAGCGCGAAGCCAAGAAGATAAAGTAGCATTCGACGAGGATTGTCTCATGCCGAAAACCTACAGATGCTCCTTCTGCGGCAAGAGTTTTCCTCCAGCGACAGGGTCCATGTACGTCAGGAATGATGGAACGATCTTCTATTTCTGCTCGAACAAATGTAAGAAGAGCGTATTGCAGCTGGGGAGAGACTCAAGAAAGCTGAAGTGGACTGAATACTACGGGAAGAAGGAAAGAGGAAGATAAATCTCTAGAGGCCGTCTGAAAATTGGTTGAAAAGACCTTTGTCTTTCTGAAGCCTGAGACAATAATGAGAGGGCTCGTCGGCGAAACAGTATCGAGGATAGAGAATAAGGGCTTCAATATAGCCGCGATGAAACTTGTTTGGATGACTAGAGATCAGGCCGAAAGACTTTACGAGATGCATCAAGGCAAGAAATTCTACAAGCAGTTGGTCGAACATGTGACGTCGAGCCCGATCGTAGCTATGGTTGTTGAGGGGCCTTATGCCATACAAGCCGTAAGGAAGATGGTTGGAGCGACAAACCCAGTTGAAGCTGAACCCGGGTCTATAAGAGGAGATTACGGGCTTGTAACGACATGCAATATTATCCATGCCTCTGACAGCCCAGAGAACGCTGAGAGAGAGATCAAGATATTCTTTAGAGGAGACGAAATCTTATCATACGAGAAACCCACTGAAAAGAAATATCTCTCTATCCCATACGCATGATCTGCCCAGCGTGAAGCAACTTTTTCAGTGGTCTAGGCGTCTAGCGAACCGCCAAAAACACTTATAGCGGATCGCTCGTCTTAATAGCGAGACCTCACTAGAACCGATGAACCCGATCCGCTGCGAGGTGAATCAAATGTCACTCAGGCAACCAATCGTCGTTGTTCTTGGACACGTTGACCATGGAAAGACCTCACTTCTTGACAAGATTAGAGGAACATCCGTGGCGGCTAGAGAACCAGGAGCAATAACGCAGTGGATCGGAGCCAGTCTGCTTCCGGCTGATGTCTTAAAGAAGATCTGTGGTCCTCTGCTGGAAAGGTTTCGGTTCGAGATAAATGTGCCAGGCCTACTATTCATCGATACACCCGGGCATGAGACTTTCTCCAATCTCCGCAGAAGAGGCGGTTCTGCAGCTGACATTGCAATACTGGTCATAGATATCACGAAAAGTGTTGAGCCTCAGACGACCGAGTCCATAAGCATACTCAGAGCAAGAAAGACGCCCTTCGTTATTGCAGCCAACAAGATAGATCTTATACCAGGATGGAAGCCTACGCGAAAGAACTCTTTTCTAGAATCGATTCAAATGCAACCGCCGGAAGCGAGAACAGAACTTGACAATCGCTTGTATACAATTATGGGGGCACTATCTTCGCTAGGATTCCGATCTGATAGATTCGATAAGATCTCCGATTTCAAGACGAACCTTTCCATCGTTCCGACAAGCGCTCGAACCGGCGAGGGGATGCCTGAACTTATGGCGGTCCTAGTCGGCCTCACTCAATCATACATGAAAGAGGAGCTGATGACTACAGCTGGCTCAGCGAAGGGAACCGTACTGGAGGTCAAGGAAGAACCTGGCTTAGGTGTAACGATAAATGCGATAGTCTATGATGGTATTCTCAAAGTTGATGACACTATAGTCCTAGGCGGTAGAGAAAAACCAATTGTTACCAGCGTTCGAGCCCTTCTTCTGCCTAAGCCACTGGACGAGATCAGAGATCCAAGAGACAGATTTACGACTGTGCCCGAAGCCAAAGCAGCCTCGGGCGTGAAGATTGCCGCGCCGAACCTCGGTCAAGCTCTAGCTGGCTCATCATTGTACGCAGTGCCTCCTGGAGCGGACGCCCAAGAATATGTCGATCTTGTGAACGAGGAAGTTGAAAAGCTCAAGATCAGTACTGACAGGGTAGGTGTTGTTCTGAAAACGGATACTCTTGGATCACTCGAAGCTATAACGACCTCTCTAATGAATGCAGCAATCCCAGTAAGGTTCGCAGATGTCGGTGACATCTCGAAGCGGGAAGTTGTTGAAGCAGAGATTGTGAGGCAGAAGGATCCTCTTTTAGGCGTTGTTCTAGGTTTCAACGTGAAGATACTTTCGGATGCTGAAGAGGAGGCGAAGAAGGCGGATATCCCAGTCTTCCAAGCAGATATCATCTACCATCTGATCGAAGACTATAGTAGGTGGGTTGACAAGGAGAGAGCAGCTGGAATAAAAGCTGAACTAGATCGATTAATTAGGCCTGGCAGGATGAAGATTCTCCCGGGCTGCATATTCAGGAGAAGCAAGCCTGCTATCGTTGGTATCGAGGTTACTACGGGGAGAGTTAAACCGAGATATCCTTTGATTCTGGAAGACGGAAGACAGGTGGGCGAGATACAGAGAATTCAAGACAAGGGCAAAGATATAGGCGAGGCTTCTGCAGGAATGCAAGTTGCTATATCTATCGAGAAGGCAGTCGTTGGAAGACACATCTCTGAAGGCGATGTCCTGATAGTTTCAGTGCCTGAGAAGCATGTGAAGGTTCTGCTGACAAAATTCAAGGAGCAGATGTCTCCTGATGAGATTGAACTTCTCAACACACTCACGCAAGTAATGAGGAAAGAAAATCCTCTTTGGGCTATGTAGTAGCGAAGACGGATCGAAATAGTAGTTTTCACATAGAAAACAATTAAATTCCTCGCGCCGCTTGCCACTCTTGCATATCTTTCCTCTTGACGGATGGGTTCTCGGGTTAACCTTCCGATCTCTGTTTTTATGCGGTTGAACTCTAACTCGTAAGGATAAAATATAAGTGTGCGGAAGGCAGAGTCTTTCAAACTTGCTGTAAACAAGGTGCGGCATATTGGCAAAATTCAAACTCATAGTGTCAGATCCAGCATCAAGGAAGGTTACTATAAGTGAGCTTGAAGGCCCTAAAGCTCAGCCGTTGATCGGTAGAGAACTAGGCGAAGTAGTTGATGGATCTCTTCTAGGCTTAGGCGGGAAGAGGCTTAGGATAGCTGGCGGGAGCGATAAAGATGGGATACCGATGAGATTCGACATTCATGGCGGAGCTAAGAAATACGTTGTTTTGGCCAGCGGCACAGGCTTCAAACCGAAAAGCCCCGGGGAGCGTCGTCGCAAACTCGTCAGAGGAAGAATGATAACCGAAGAGACCTACCAATTGAATTTGGTCGTCGAGAAACAGGTTGAAGAAGAGATCGAGAAGAAGATCCCGTCAAGAAAGGCTGGGCCTCCAAGTCAGGTTAAGGGGGTAAAGTCAAGTGGAGATTAAGGTACTCGGTCAAGTCTACAATCCGCTCTTGAAACGTAAAGAAGTCAAGGTTGAGATAACTCATTCCGGAGCAGGCACCCCTGAAAGATTCATGGTCAGGAAGGAGTTGGCTTCGCGACTCGATGTCAAACTTGACAACGTCTATGTGGTCGATGTTGAAACTAAGACTGGGATGGAAAAGACTCGATGTGATGTTGAGGTATACGATACACCTGAGAGAGCGAGAAAGACTGTTCCAAGTTATATAATTGCCCGCAACAAGACTCCGGAAGAGAGAAAGAAGGAAGCCAAGCCTGCTGAAGTGCCAAGGAAGGCTGAGAAGAAAGAAGAAAAGAAACTGCCTGAACCGAAGAAGAAGTGATCTTAGATGAGCGAGGCTCCTAGCAAAAAGCCCAAGAAGAAAGCCAGATCGAGTTCCCTTTACGAATATGACTATGAGAAATCTACCGTGAAGTTTAAGAATAGAAAATGCCCCAGATGCGGAAGCACGATGGCCTACCACAAGACACCAGTCCAGAGATGGACTTGCGGCTCGTGTAGCTACACTGACTATGTGAAGGAGAGCAAGGAATCTTAGCGTGAAGCTCAGCGAGATGAGCTTCCGTTCGAATCTACTCCTTCAGCATGGCATCAATTATAGCATGTATCTCCCGTTTCTTCTTCTCGTCGACTCTAACGATAACGATTCCTTCTTCTGGCTGACCATAAATCACAATCGACATAACCGGTGCCTCAACTATGGCTGCTAAAGTCAACAAATCTTCCTCTCCTTCCACGACCATTAGGCTATCTCCGCGTTCAATAGCCTCGCTTAGAGCTTGCCAAGCAGTAAGGTCCAGCATGCTAGGAGGATTCTTCACATACAAGATTCTCTTTGCTTCAAGCTTCATAGGCTCAGTCTTCTTACGCATGATCCTGTTGTCTATGATTCTAACATCGACTGGAACACCTGCCTTGATAGCGTTCCTCGATACAACGTCTCCTACGCAAACGATACGTTTGGGCTTCTCCCTCTCGATAGCTTCTAGAACTCTGCGCATATTTTGGTCAGGAGTTCCTTTGAGGAGTTCCCCCAAAGGGAATTTCAGTCTAGCTCGCAGTTCATTCGTGAGTTTCAGTCTAGGCAATTGATCTCACTCGCTTCTCTATTCTAAACGTTCAGTAGATATAATTTCAGTACAGAATACGCGTCAAAGCGCCTAGTTCCGATGCGTTTGCTTGTTACGGTCCTCAAGTTCTTGCAACTGCTAGTAAGATTCAAGTGCAGATGCCGCGGTACCGGTGAGACCCACATATCTGAGGAATTTCTAAGAACTTGTGAAGCATAGAATCGTAAAACAGAGATGATCGAATGCGCGGATCTATCTTACGCGGATCGCATATTTCCCTGGAGCTTTGATTCCCATCTTCTCAGCGATTTCAGAGTTCTTCGGATCCATTACTATAACTATTCCAGTCCAATCGTCGCTGAGATTTGAGGATTTGCAATTGGGGCATATTGGGCCGTTGCTTATCATACGGCAATTCTTGCAAGCCTTCTCGTTCAACTCTTCTTCTCTCCTTTCTGGCCCCGTGCTCTCTTGACATCTTCTTCTATCCATTCAAGTCTGCCCAAGAATGGTTGGCGCATCGTTACTCCAATCTTACCTCCAGCGCCGCCTCTTGGAAAACTGACCGCTATTATTCGTGCTCTCACAAGATTACCCTTTCCAATATTTCGCCGCGTCTCCTTGCCCGCAAGCACGCCATGCTTCTCGTCGTAGGTGATGAAGTCATCCATAATTTGAGACACATGTAAGAGTGCGTCCTCTGGCCCGATTCTGACGAAAGCTCCGAAATCAGTGACTTCAACAACCTCTCCCTCGACTACTTCATGCATTTCGGGATAGAAAGTTAGTAGCTTGAAAGTAGCTTTATGGTAGGTGGACCCGTCTCCTGGAATTATCTTTCCAGTAGGCTCCACATCTACATCTACGACGAGTATCACATAGCCGAGTTGTTCATCGACGATGTTCTCGTATTTCATTTTGATTTGCTCGTGGGCAACCTTGTCTATAGGGTTTCCAAATTTCTCCGGGGGAATCCTTACAATATCTTCAACTGTTAAGAGTCTAAACATAGTCGAAGCTCCATCATTTCTCGTAAATACTGATGTTGATGTAGCTAGACATATTCGGGTTCAATGCCGTCGACTTCTAGGCGGGATCGTTCTCTTAGATAGACTACGGGCACGTTAATATTCCTTAGCCTTCTCTTGAGTTCAAGATCCATTGTGGCAACTATTGTACCCGTATCCTTTGCAACTCTAGCGATCGCGTCGTCTGTCGACTCACTCGCTTTCATTTCTACATTCATTATTCTACATCGCTTCGCAAGCTTCAATGCGTAAGCTGCTTGCCTACCAACTTTCGAGCTCGCTGTCGAGAGTGTTCGCAATTCATCGTATACCTGCTTGATCAGAATGAATTCAACTCTCTTCCCAAGAAGATTCTGAATACCTTCAAAGACATCAATGTGCAGTTCCATCGGAATCATTAGAAAGTTTGAGTCTAGAAGAACCCTTACAGGCAAAATTAATCACATATCAAAAGGATAGCTTGATGTCAAATAACAGAGTCTAATCCAACGGGGCAAGTCGTTAACAAGAATGCGATTCAACTCTTGTATCGTCTTGCCCGGAAAGTTGATAGTTCAACCCAGCTACTTTACAGTCCCGTAGCCGATTAGCCGCCAACTATCTCCAATTCTTCTACTCAAAGCGATTCTTGATCCTGATTCAGCGCATATCGGCTTCTTTAAGGAAACCTCGACTATATGTTCTCTTGCGGATGTGACTAACCCAGAAGTCACTGTTGTTCCGATGTTCAGAACCAGAGGTTCATTCATCTTCACCCTGTCAACGGCTACCAGCTGCTCTGTACCAACAGCTCTCTCAAACAATTGAACATCCAATATTAGCTTATCCAAGGCTTCAGGAAGCATCCCTACTTTACCTACGACGCTGCCCACCAGACCGTCCGACTTCGTAACGGATGGATCTAGATTAGTTCCTATTCCGATTAGGCCGCCAGGTCTAGCCTCTTTAACTGGGCCAGCAGCAAGGTGTAAACTCTGGATGGGCGTCGTTAAAGGTTGATAATGGACTTTTCCGGCGGCTTCCACTCGAAGTCCGGGCCGTATTTCTACCTCGTCTCCAACGCGGAATACCCCTTGAACTATCGATCCCCCTATCACTCCTCCGACAAGATCCTCAGCCTCCGTTCCCGGTTTGTTGACTTCGAATGAACGTAGAACGTACATCCGCGGCTGTGCGTTGGGATCTCTCTTAGGCGTAGGTATGTTCTTCTCAATAGCCCAGATCAAAACATCTACATTGAGCTTATGTTGAGCTGAAACAGGGATCGTAGGAGCTTTCTCCGCCCGCGTTCCTTTGACGAAACTCTTTATCTCTTTGAAGTTTTCAATCGCTCTCTGTTTGTCGACAACATCTATTTTGTTCTGCGCTAAGATGAGATTCTTTATTCCAACCATCTCAGCCGCTGCCAAGTGCTCGCGATCTTGAGGTTGCGGACATTTCGCATTCGCTGCCAAAACGAATAAGGCGCCATCCATAAGTGCTGCTCCTGATAGCATAGTTACCATTAGGCTGTGGTGTCCAGGGCAATCGACAAAGCTTACAGCTCTCAGGAATACGGTTTCAGAACCGCATATCGCGCATTTCTTCTCGGTCGTGTAGGCTGCTGCACCCTTGCATTTTGGACATTTGTAGAAGACGGCGTCCGCGTATCCTACCCTTATCGTTATACCTCGACGCAGCTCTTCCGAATGTCTTGCCGTCCAGACGCCTGTCAGGGCTTGAACTAGAGTGCTCTTGCCATTATCGACATGCCCCAATGTGCCGATGTTGACCTCTGGTTGTATCTGAGAGTGCTGCTCGCTTGACGAGTTATTCTTACTGTCGATGGACATGAGCGTTCTCGGATTGTGTAGTCGTGGGTTGAATAAAAATGTTGGTTAACGTAAGTTGAAGCCTCATGGTTGGTTTGCTTCCAGTCCTCATAGTTATGCCCTCTAATTTCGGTTGCGGGTGAAGAGAAAATTGAGTAAAGATATCTTTCGAGAATTTTCGCCAAACATATCTTTAGAACCGTCGAGAAAAACGAGGTAATTTGTGGAAGACTAGGCGAGCGGTTGCGAAAGCTGAATGAAGCGTCTGAAAGGCCTTCCGATGCGCTTCTGGGAGTTACCCTTGGCTATAGCTAGATGCCACAATTTTGGCTTCTAGCTTAGTCACTGGGTCCTTTGACACTCTTCATTCTCCTCAGGACTTGTAGGACTCAGTCACTATGGTCTTTCCTTTAACCTTTCAAGAGGCTCCATAAACTATTTTCCTATCTGGCATGATTATTCACTGAAAGGATGTGCTCATGAACGCGAATTTGTACTGCTTGGGAATAGAATCGACTGCTCATACTTTTGGGGCTAGCATTGTCTCCGGTGATGGAACTGTATTCTGCGATGTGAAAGAGGTTTATGCGCCTGAGGTTGGCAAGGGGATTCATCCGAGGGAAGCGGCTCAACATCACAGTCAAGTTGCACCGGAGGTTTTGCGAAGGGCTTTCAAAGAAGCTAGGATGAAGCCGAGGAATCTAGACGCTATTGCATTCTCAGCAGGCCCAGGTCTGGGTCCAGCTTTGAGAACAGGCGCAACTATGGCGAGAGCGCTCGCCGTCTTTCTTGGCAAGCCAATCGTTCCGGTACATCATGCGATAGGGCATATCGAAATAGCTTCTTTAACTACGGGCGCGAGGGACCCGCTCGTAGTTCTGGTCTCCGGCGGCCATACAGCGATAACTGCGTGCGCTGACCGTAGGTGGAGGATTTTCGGTGAGACTGAAGACATAACTTTGGGAAATGTGCTCGACAGCTTTGCTAGAGAAGCTAAGCTTCCGCCTCCGGGAGGCTCTGCTTTGGAGAAGCTAGCTCTCAGAGGGAAGAAGTTCATCGAGTTGCCTTATACTGTGAAAGGAAACGATGTTGCATACTCAGGCTTATTGACAGCTGCCTTAAAGAAGATGCGCGAGCACAATCTTGAGGATCTATGTTTTTCACTTCAGGAGGTCGCGTTCTCCATGCTCACTGAAGCCGTCGAGAGGTCGCTCGCTCACACTGAGAAGAAGGAGGTTCTCCTCACAGGTGGCGTAGCAGCTAACAAGCGCCTTCAACGCGCACTTGAGGTGATAACCGGGGAGCACGGGGCCAAATTCTACGTGGTTGATCCTAAGTATAGCGGCGACTGCGGCGCACAGATAGCGTGGGCTGGACTCTTAGCTTTCAACTGCGGACTGAACGTGAAAGTTGAAGATACAATTGTCAGGCCAAAGTGGCGTCTGGACGAGGTTGAGATTCCTTGGCGCTCTTGAATATCGCAAACTTTAATTTGATTAGGAAGGGGGCTGAGGCGAATCTCTACTTAGGAGAGTGGTACGGCAGGAAAGTGATCGTTAAGAAAAGGGTTGAGAAGGCGTATAGAGTAGAGCCGCTCGACAAGAAGATTAGAGCATATAGGACAGTGCACGAAGCTCAGATCATGCATGAAGCTAGGAAATCCGGCGTCCCGACTCCAACTATATATCTTATCGATATTTCGGACTTTACCATAGTGATGGAATATATTGAGGGCATCCGGCTTAGGGATTCTTTGAACAATTTCTCATCTGAGGAAAGGCTGAGAGCCTGCAGAAGCGTTGGAAGCCTGATCGGTAAACTACATGAACGGTCGATCATTCATGGGGATTTGACCACTTCGAATATGATCCAGACATCGGATGAAAAGATATTCTTCATAGACTTCGGATTGAGCCTCTACTCTATTGAAGTTGAGGATAGAGGTGTAGACCTGCACCTAGTGAAGAGAGCTCTTAACAGTACGCATTACAAGTATGTGGATCAATGTTTCAGCGCGTTGATAGAAGGCTATAAGTCTGAGGTAGGGGATAGAAAAACCGACGGCGTTCTTAAAAAGGTCCGCGAGATCGAGAAGAGAGGAAGATACTTTCCTGAACGGGTCTGAGGTAAGCCTATTCGATAATGCAAGAAATAGAAGCTAAGACTTCAAATACCATTTCGCAAAGCTTTCAAGAGCTCTTCTCCGGTGTGAGATCCTGTTCTTTTCAACCGTTCCCATTTCGGCATACGTCTTCTGTCCTACTTGGTCTGGGATGAATATTGGGTCGAAAGCCCATATCTTTCCCTTTTCCTTATAAGATATCTTTCCCGGGATCTCACCGGTGAAGGAAACTGCCTTTCTCTTCCCATCGCAGTATGCGACAACAGATTTGAAAGAGGCCTCTCTGTCTTTTATTCCTCTCATCAGCTTCAAGATCCCCTTATTGCCGATGGTTTTCTGGACGTAGGAAGAAAATGGACCCGGAAATCCGTTTAGGCTCTTTATGAACAATCCTGAGTCCTCGACGATCACAGGTTTACCTAGTCGATGTGCTGCTTCAAGTGCGCTTGCCTTCGCTATATCGTCCAGACTGTCAGATTGGATTTCAGTGAGCCTCAAATTGGCATGTTCGACATCTATTCTGAAGTTTTCTAAGATTAGGGCAGCCTCCTTAGCCTTGTTCAAGTTACCGGTGACGAAGATGATTTTGAGCAAGTCCGTTTCCTCGAATTGAAGCAACTTGACGTTTTGGGAGGTATATTCTGCTCTCTCAAGAAGAACGTTGCGGTATAACGCTTAAATAGAGACCTCGTCTCTCATAGAAGAAGAATCGCCACTTCACTTGACATTTGGAGTTTGAGGTGTAAGACTTGGCCAGATTATACGCGAGCAAACGCGGGCGTTCAGGTTCAACTAGGCCAGTGAGCAAGAAGCCTCCGATGTGGTGCAAGTATAAGCCTGAGGAGATCGAAGCTTTAGTGGTTAAACTGTCCAGAGAAGGGAATTCTCCTGATATAATTGGCGTGATTCTAAGAGATCGTTACGCAATCCCTCTTGTTAAGCCTATTACGGGAAAGACGATAACTCAGATACTGCAAAGTTCAGGCGTCGTATTGAAGACGCCTGAGGACTTGGACTCGCTCTTGAAGAAAGCAGATGGACTGAGGAAACATCTCGAGAAGAATAGGGAGGACTACATTAGTAAGAGAACTCTAGCTCTCGTTGAGTCTAAGATTCATAGGCTGGTGAAGTACTATAGGGGCCTCGGTGTGATATCGCCTGATTGGGAGTATAAGCCGTTGGCCGCTTCTGTGGCGTAGTCATGTCTGATCTTCAAGGTCTATTGTCAAGAGCCGCTGAGGCAGCGCATCTAATCCGGGATGAAGCCAGTAGGGAGTCGAATTTTCTAGTCGTTTCTCACTTCGATGCTGACGGTTTGGCTGCTGCGGGAGTTATCGGCAAGACTCTAGCAAGGCTAGATGCATCGATGCACTTGAAGGTAGTGAAGCAACTCGACGATGAAGTTATTTCAGAATGTCGTTCAGAGGATTCAGAGGTGACGATTTTCACTGAAATCGGCAGCGGCTATTTGAACGCTATAAGGAACAGTTTCGCCGAGAAAAAAACGATAATTCTCGATCATCATCAACCCTCTGGAAGATTAGATTCTGAATTCGTTCATGTCAACCCTCATTCATTCGGTTTCGACGGGGCGACCGAAGTCAGTGGAGCCGGTATCGCCTACTTCGTGGCTCGAAGCTTAACTGACGCAAACGTTGACTTGTCCACTTTGGCTGTTGTTGGGGCTCTAGGGGATATGCAGGATAAGGGGACCAGGCGCTCGTTACATGGACTCAATAAGAAGATTGTTGAAGACGGCTTGAAGAAAGGTCTCCTCGAAACTGCAACTGACTTGGTCTTCTACGGCAGGGAAACGAGGCCGATCCACAGGGCTCTTGCATACACAACCAGCCCGTTCCTTCCGGATATGAGCGGTGAAGAAGACAAATGTTTGGCTCTCCTTGCCTCAATAGGAATACAAGTGAAACGTGAAGATAAATGGAGAACAGTGAAAGATCTCTCCAACGATGAAAAGCAGAGGCTTCTCTCAAGAATAATAGAGATCGTCTCATCGAAGGGCTTGTCCGGTCACGCGGCACTCGAACTCATCGGAACGGTATATACGCTTGTTCATGAGGAGTCGTCGACCCCTACAAGAGACGCGCGTGAATACGCCTCTCTTCTCAACGCATGCGGGAGGATGGATAGATCAGGCTTGGCTGTTTCGATATGTCTCGGGGATAGAGGAACGGTAATGGAAGAGGTTCAACAGGTTCTAGCGGAATACCGAAGGACGCTTGCACAGTACATAGGCTGGATAACCGAGAAGCCCGATACAATAACCGAACTTAAAGGTACATACTATATCCAGGGAGACGAATTTCTGGATGAGAAGATGACAGGCGCACTGTCCTCTATTCTATCAACGTCTGGGCTATTCAAAACGGAAAAGGCGATAATGGTTCTGACAAGAACGAAGAAAGGCGAGATCAAGGTCTCAGCTAGAGCTTCGGACTGGTTGGTAGAAAGAGGGGTGAATCTTGGAGCTGCTCTTCAAGCTGTCGCAGAGAAATGCTCTGGAATGGGAGGGGGCCACAACGTTGCAGCAGGGGCGCAGATCCCTCAAGAAAAGCGAGAAGATTTCATCAAGCTGTTAGACGCAGCGATATACAGCCAGATAAGGGCAGGATGAAAGATGAAGGCGAAGATACGAGTTTCTTTCTCGAACTCAAGAGAAGCGGAGGCTGTAAGCAAGGCTCTCCAACCCGACGATGCGGAAGCACCCAGCTATCTCAAAGTATCAACTGTTCCTAAAGGGAGGTACGTAGAATCAGACATCATCTGCGAAGGCAAACTTGAGACGCTAATCTCTACAATCGATGATATTCTTGGCAGCATTGTGATGGTGAAGAGGACGCTGTCTGCTACGAGGACCTCGATGAAGCGCTAGAGGCTTGTCCTCAAGAGATGCTGCTCCAGCCTACTTTCTTCTTATTAGCTCCATTCCGCCTAGGTATCGCGATAAGGCTTCTGGCATTCTTACGGAACCATCAGGTTGCTGATAGTTTTCAAAGATTGCCACTAACGCTCTGCCGATAGCTATAGCTGTGCTATTTAGAGTGTGCACGAACCTCGGCTTTTCACTGCTCTTCTTTCTACATCTAATGTTAAGTCTTCTTGCTTGATAGTCGGTGCAGTTACTGCAAGAGACTATCTCTCTATACTTTCCCTGCCCTGGCAACCAGACTTCAATATCGTACTTCTTCGCTGCGGTCACGCCTAATTCTCCAGAGCATATGCTGACAACTCTGTAATGGAAGCCTAACTTCTGATAGATCTTCTCAGCGGTCGCAATCATTCTCTCATGTTCTTCCCAAGAGGTTTCCGGAGTAGTGAATTTGAACATCTCAATCTTGTCAAACTGGTGGACTCTGAAGATCCCTTTCGTATCTCTGCCATGAGCTCCAGCTTCAGTTCTGAAACATGTGGAGAACCCTGAGTAGTACAGTGGAAGAGTGTTCTCGTCCAGTATCTCGTTCATATGCAAGGCCGCTAGAGGGATTTCAGATGTACCTGCAAGGCAAAGGTCTTCATTCTTTATTTGATATATGTCCTCCTCCCCAAGAGGCAGGAAGCCAGCTCCATACATCGCTTCTTTCTTCACGAGAACAGGCGGTATCACCGGGGTGAACCTCTCTTTGGCGAGGAGGTCGAGAACAAATTGGACAATCGCGAATTCAAGTAGTACAGCTTCGTTCTTCAAATAATAGAATCTCGCCCCGGCCGTCTTCGCAGCTCTCTCTATGTCGATCAGATCTAGAGCTAGGCCTATGTCTATATGATCCTTCGCTCTGAAATCGAATTCAGGTTTACTCCCCCATGTTCTCAGGACCACGTTATCGCTCTCGCCTTTGCCTATCGGGACAGATTCATGCATTATGTTTGGAAGCCTGAGTAAAATATAGTTGACTTTCTCTTCATACTCCTTCATCTGTTCTTCTAGCTTCTTGATTTTGAGAGGGATTGCCTTGGCTTCTCTCATTTTAGCGGTAACGTCTTTACCATCCTTCTGCATTTCAGCTATCTCTGTTGTGATAACGTTCCTCCTGTGTCGCAGATCGTTTATTTCGATCAAAAGTCCTCTGCGTACCCTATCATATTCAAGAAGATCGTCTACGCATGAGGCTTTGTCTCCAGCACCTCTCTTCTCTAAATCTCTCTTGATTAGCATCGGGTTCTCTCTGATCAGTTTCAGATCGAGCATTCGAGGTCTTTCTCCATGTGAGTTATTGAAGCTATGAATAATAAGGATCGTTGTAGATTGTGTTTAAGACTATTGCCCATGCAGAGGCGAACCGGGTCCTATTCTCCGTCAAGTAGCCACCAACTATGTCTTGACTACGATTTGCGTTGATTCTACCTATCAAGACCGAGATAAATCATACGCCGAGTCGGATGCTCTTCAGTTGGAGCACTCAATGACTTTGCTCTTAGCAAACAATTTAAATGGGGATGTACTGTAGCAGAATGCTACAGCGGAGGAAGAAGTTTGTCGAAAGCTCCTCGAAAGGTGCGTGACAAGTGGAGGATGAAGTCTTGGTATACGATCTACTCTCCGCCGTATTTCGGTGAGAAAGATTTTGCAAACGTCCCCTGCGACGACCCATCAAAGATGCTGGGAAGAGTGGTTGAGACAACTCTCTCCGAATTTACTGGAGACTTCTCTCATCAATCTACGAAGCTCTATTTTCTGGTTGTCAACGTGAAGAGCGAGAGGGCTGAGACGATTTTGAAATCACATGAGTACTCAGCTGATTATCTGAGAAGTTTAGTAAGGAGGGGAAGCAGCCGGATGGATGGGATCTTTGATGTGGTTTCGAAGGACGGCTATAAGACGAGAGCCTCTATAGTTGCGTTCGCGCGCGACAGAGTAAAGGCCTCCCAAGAGGATGGGATTAGAGAAGTCATGAGGAAGATACTCGAAGAGAAGGCTAAGAGCTTAACCTACGATCAACTTTGCCATGAAATGGTCTTAGGGAAGATTGGATCGGACGTATACAATGTTGCCAAGAAGATTACTCCTCTAAGGCATGTCGGTGTGAGAAAGTCTAAGCTTTTGGTTTTGCCTTCAGGCGTGATGGTGGAACCTGGAGAGAAGATTGAGGAAGCGAAGGCTGCTTAATCCCAGCGGAAGGAAGTTTTCTCGAAAGGAGATCCGTGGTAGAGTCGCTAGAGAGGCGGCCATGCTGCTCTATCGAGGAGCAGCCAGCGAATTCAAGCAAGCGAAGCAGCAGGCGGCAAGCTTGTTGCGCACAAAGGTTCAACCGAGCAACTTCGAGGTTGCCTTGGAGCTCGATAAGATCGCTGACGAGCTAGAGGGCGTAAGCAGGAGAGAGGCTCTTGTCAGAATGCGCAGGGAAGCTTTGTATATCATGCGAATACTTGAATCCTTTGACCCTGTGTTGACTGGAAGCGTTTGGCGTGGAACCGCTCACAAGGGAAGCGACATAGACATTATTGTCCATTCCTCAGATCCGGATCAAGTAGTGGATGTTTTGAAGTCTTCGAATCTGAATATTCTTGAAAGAAGAGTTGAGACTGCCAACTTTCTGAATCAAATAAAGAAATTTGTCCATGTGAAGTTGCGTCTGGATTCCGGGACTGAAGTGGAGGTTGTTGTGAGAGATCTCGACGATCTCGGTAAGGCTGAGAAGTGCGACATCTACGGGGACCTTGTGATCGGTCTTCGCAGTGAGGATATAGAACTTCTGCTTAGACATGATCCATTTAAGAGGTTTGTACCCAAAAATGGCTAGTTCACATTTAGGCTGAGCGTCTCAGAGACCGCCTGATCTCCTCTCTCAGCCTATTCAATTCATCTTTCATCTCATCCAGATAATCCAAGTTACGCTGTTGCTGAGCAGCGGATTCATCCTCTTTGCGCAGAGCCTCCGAAGGTTCAGGCTGAAGTCCCATCTTCTCTCTTAAAGTGGCGAGTTCTCTCTTCAGCTGATTCAAGCTTGAGTGAAATTCGCGATACTTCATCATCCAGAAATCCAGCCTCAGCAGAAGAACCGTTAAACTTCCAGCGAGGACGCCGATCACAACTCCAACTGAAAGCCATAATAGATCTACTTCCATGGTCTTCCGCCTTAAGATTACGTCTTCTTCTCGTCGACCGGTTTGTTCTCTAGCTTCTTCTCTTCTAGAAGCGAGATAACCTTGTCGCAGTACTCAAAGAAAGCGCGGCCTCGAAATTGCCTAATTCTCGGTCTAGGGATATTGACATCGACGTTGCCTACGATTCTTCCCGGTCGGGGGGACATGACCAGAATTCGATCTGCCATGAACACTGCTTCTTCTACGTTGTGGCTGACCATGATGAAAGTGTTTGTAGGTAGGTTTGGGTCATTCCAGATATCCAAAACTTCCTTGCGTAGAGTCATAGCTGTCAATTCGTCTAGAAATGAGAAGGGCTCGTCCATTAAGAGTACCTCAGGTTTCACAGCAAGTGCACGAGCGGTGCCGACTCGCTGTTTCATTCCTCCAGAGAGATCATGTGGGTAAGCGTTCTCGAATCCCTCCAGACCCACCTCTCTAATGAATTTCATCGCTATCTCTCTTCTACTGTCAGCGTCAACGCCCTGAATCTCCAATGGTAACTCTATATTCTCGATCACAGTCTTCCATGGAAGCAGTCCGAAGGTCTGAAATATCATAGTTATTTTAGGTGTTGGACCTGTAACGGGCTGTCCGTGAAATAAGATTTCCCCTGAAGTGGTTTTCTCGAGGCCTGCGATAATTCTTAGTAGTGTTGACTTTCCGCAACCTGAAGGACCAACGATGCATAGGAACTCATCGACGCCGACGCTGAAGCTGACGTCGTCAAGTGCAGGAATTCTCTTTTCCCCCTCGAACACCTTCGTGACATTTCTAGCTTCAATTACTGACATCTTGTTCTTCGACCTTGAACTCATACCTTCAGTGTATTGAACTCATATTACCGTTGAGACGAGTAGAAAGAATCTAAGCGACTCAGATTTACGGTTTACTATTAAACTGCAAACAAGAAATAGGGAGATCTAACGAATTATTGATCGTTAAGAGATAACAGGCATGATCTATGAACGAAAGACTCTTCGGGACTTCAGGAATTAGGGGCGTAGCCAACCTTGAGGTAAGCCCAAGCTTGGCCCACGAGATTGGGCTATCTTTAGCTGACAAGCTAAGAGAAGGTCAAGTCGTCATCGGATATGATACGCGAACTTCCAGCCAAATGCTCTCATCGGCTCTAGTTTCCGGGGTTTGCAGTGGCGGTCTCGACGCTACGATTCTCGGAATGATACCTACGCCGACTCTAGCTTATCTATCAAAGGCGCTTCACGCAAAAGCGGGAGCGATGATTACCGCCAGCCACAACCCTCCAGAGTATAATGGAATAAAGCTATTCACGGGAGAAGGCATCGCCTACGGCCGCGATCTGCAACAAGAGATAGAGCAAGCTGTACGCTCTGCGAAGTCTAGGGTCGTTCAATGGAACAGCATCGGTGAGATCAAATTCTCCGAGGAATCTGAACGCTATATCAAGATGATAACGGAAAACGTAGTTCTGGAGAAACAATGGGACGTAGTTGTCGACCCGGGGTGTGGAGCAGGTTCTCTAATAGCCCCTCAGGTTCTAAGGCTTCTAGGATGTAAAGTAGTATCAGTAAACGCTCAGGCAGACGGAACTTTTCCTGGGAGGAGACCTGAACCGTCTCCAGAGAATCTGGTTGAGCTTTCGAAGACGGTCAGAGTACTGAAAGCCGATCTGGGCATAGCTTACGATGGAGACGCTGACAGGGTCGTCTTCATCGATGAAAGAGGTGAGTTCATTGAACAGGATCGGGCTCTTGGAGCTTTCGCGGGCCATGCATTGAAAAAGAGGAAAGGGACGATTGTGGTCCCAGTCGATACATCCCTCTCAGTAGAAGAAACTGTAAGGCAGAGCAGCGGCCGACTCATAAGAACGAAGGTCGGAGACGTTTACGTCGCATATGCGGTCAAGAAGTATGGTGCGGTGTTCGGGGGAGAACCTTGCGGAGCTTGGATAACCCCTGAATTCCACTTATGTCCAGACGGAATTCTCCATAGCGCGCTTTTCCTCAAGGCTCTGGAAGAATCTGATCAGAAACCTTCTGAATTCGTGTCAAGGATTCCGAAATACCATCTGCTGAGAAGAAAGATCGGATGTTCGGAGCAGTTTAAGCAGAAGGCTATGGCTGAAATTGAGAGGAAACTCTCCAAATACCTCTCAAAATCTTCCAAGATTACCAAAGTTGATGGACTTGGCTTCCAGATCGAAGGTGGATGGGTGCTGATAAGGCCGAGCGGAACAGAGCCGATTCTTAGAGTGACATCCGAAGCAGCGAGCCTCAAGTCAGCCGAGAAGCTGTTGAAGATAGCCGTGTCGATCGTCGAGAACTCAGTGAGAGCAATTTCAAAATAAATCTCCATAAGACTTTAGAACCGTCTAAATGTACTCTGTAACGAAAGAGCGGCCGTGGTCCAGCCTGGTCTAAGACGTCGGCCTCCCAAGCCGGTGACCCGGGTTCGAATCCCGGCGGCCGCACCACTTGTTGCACACACACACAAAAAAAATTGCCAATAACGAACGACGGACGACGGTTCAAATTTGGATGGCCGCACCAGGAGTTACACACACTTCTACCGTGGCCCACTGTTAGGGTAGGAAATTCCCTAAAACCCTTTCTCTCTTCTCATAGTGAAGCAGGTGGGTCCAGAGATTCCTATTGAGAAACCATAGACAAGCTATCCGCAACTTCGCCCTCCGGATTGATCCCAATTTTGAAGTAATGAGTGCCACCAGATGAATCGATGACAGTTCCTTTGACCTTAGTGAAAAGTCCAAATTGCTCCTCCATTGGTTCAAACTTCCACTCAGTGAATTTAGATTTTGGCATTTTGCTTTCAACCCAAAGCTCCGCCAATGTCTGAGCAGCGTGTTTCAGGTGCTTCTGCGCCGCTGCATAAGCTTCTTTTCCAATTTGGTCAATTAGTGAGGTATCTTCACTCGTTGAAATGAAACCGAGTTTCTCTGAGAAGTTCCGCACGTCAAGACGAATGTCAGCGGGCGCTGTTTCGGCCCAATCATTGACACACTTCGAAATGTTCTTCAATGAATACTTCAAGTCTACAATGTCTACTGTCTTCCTTTTCTGACCGAGCCTCTGGTAATCATGCCATTTACGGAGAAACTCGTTCAAGGCCGAGATAAATGGCGCCCACATGCTACCAACTCCGGTTGTCTTCTCGACGGTTGCATCTTGTCTGACTTGTGAATCTATGACAGACCCTTCGAAGTCTCCTCCTCTCAGCCAATAATCACCACTAAGATCAATTGGACAGCCAGCCGTCCTAAGGCGATATGCAAGTTCCTTTCTTTTTTCTGCCGTATTGTTCAATCTCACAACATGACGTCCACCAATATCACTGAATGGACGGAGAGCCCCCAATTCCACAATTACTGTTCTCTTCTCAGAACGTCCCATCGCAATCCCTGCTTCGAATAACACATTTTGTCGTGGTTGTGGCGTGAGTTTCGTCTCGTGCGGGGGGTCGTCTTCTTTTCTGTATGGTTCTCGAAGTTGTGCTTCATCATCTGGTGTCATAAGAACAACGATGGCTTGAGCCTTAGCAAATGCTGCATCCAAGACTTCGCCAACATAGGGATTGGTTTTGCCGGTATCTATGACTGCTTTTGCAAACTCCTGAGGCTGTAGTCCAATAGAGCTAAGAAATGTCACGAGCGAATCGTAGACTTTCATATTCCGTCCATGCACAATATAGACAGCCTTCGGATTTTCACTGAGTTCCTGATGTGGTCTTTCCACGTCTTCCTGCAGTCTTGTCCGAGTTACCTCGATGTATTTTCCTGAATTCAGTTCTTGCTCCTCAGTTTTCACATCGACACCTGCTTCTTTCATTGGTCTGACATACCAAATACCATTTTCGAATCCTACATCAAAACCGTGCTTTCGTAATGATCGTGCAAATCCCTTCTTCTGGATAGCGATTTCTGATTCAAAGTCTGGTCCTCTTGCATACTGAGGTTCGAAGTTCAGGGCATGTGAAGCGAACTCTGCAAATTCCCCGTCTGGAACAGCGTCGCTCAGGTTCTGGCATTTTTGTTTGATGCTCCCTTCACCGGTATTCATTGCTAGTGTCAGAGCAAAGCTGTCCAATTCTTGGTGATAGGAGAAAATGTTTCGCATGAGAATCGATAGATGTGATCTCAAAACCTTAGGTACAGACAAATGTCTGACAACCCCAACATCTCATCAGAATATCTTTGAACCCCTTTGAATCTGTTTGCGACCTTGCAGTAAACCTTGAATGTCTGTGGTTTTCAAATTGTGAATACTTATGCTGATTCAAGTTACTGAGTCTCCTCTATTGACACTGCTAGTGCGATGACCCTCTCTGCTTTCAGATCTCGCCAAGCTGGGATAGGGTTCCACGAAATTGAGCGATGGTGATCTGCGTAGTAGGAAACGAGCCAGTTCTTGTGTCTTGTTCAAGATGATTGTGCCCCACTTCCACGCCTTGCCTTTGTACCTAATCCCAGCGTTGAATCCATCTTTCAGGAGCTCAAGGAATCTTCTCTTAGCATCAATCTCAATATGATAACGGTAGTCGTCACCCATGAAATAGAAATCCTTCATATCCAAGACTCCAGACTCAAACGCCTGAATCGTAGTCATGTCACACAGCCATCTGAAAGGCTCCTGCAAATCATACACCAAAGACTGGGAAGTCTGACTATGGCTTGGTTCATGCAAGAAACCAAACGCGGGCTCCAACCCAACCGTATTGATTGCCTTCCGACACTCACCTTCCAACACGCCATAAGCATAATTGAGACAGAGATTCACAGGATCAGACGCATTGTATTGATGGCTTCTAACAATTCGACTTTGAAAACAGAACGTTTCCGCGAAGATCGACTGAATTGCCTGCCAATAGTACTGAGCTACTCTACCCTCAACCATCCGAATATCATCTACAGTCTCGGCCTTAGATAATCGGGTAGACTCAAATGCCACTCTTCCAGCATCCTTCTCAATATCGTATTTGTCAGCGAGCCATTTAACGACATCGTTACTTCGCTGAATCTTCGCCTTCACCAATTCATAAGCGATCTTCCGTTTCTTTTCAGGATCTTCAGAGGCCTTGAGTTGTGCAGCTCTCAGATCAGCCTTAACGGGCATGGGCGGAAGGATGCTAGAGATTAGACTGCCATCAAAGTTCAGAACGAAGACTGGTATCTTGTTTCGACTAAGCCAATGAAACGCCTGCAACGATACATAGCCACTATGTCCATCAATAATGATTGAATCATAGGATATTCGTCTAGGTCTAAACGAGCAAGTCTCAGGCTGATTGAAGCCCTCTCGACCGTTTGTGATGTGAAGATCGGACCGAGAGCGCATATTCTTGACTTTGATCTTCACGCCGTAACCTGAAAGATGAAGCGGATTCAACTCTTGTTCCTCTCTTCATTTGCCGATGCAATAAGTTGATTTTTAGGTTCTCCAAGAAGGGTTGCTAGGAAAACTCTTTCAAACTCGCGTAGAGATTTCTTGGCACTCCTCAAGATTTTCTGAGCGTCTTTGAGTTCCAGCGGTGGAACGAATCCGTATCGTCTCAGCTCGTCGTACAGCTCATGCAGGTCCTGTTCAGAAACATCTTTCGGATGGTCCAGCAAGGAGAGTGCAAGTGTAAGGCCAAAGTAAGCCATGTCAATCTTAGCGTGTCTGAGGCTAATGCCTCTGTCTCTATGCCATTTCAGAAAACTGATCACAAAATTCCAACTGGGCGCGGATTCCTGCGCTCGCGCTCTTTTGGCGAGTTGATTGGTCTCCAGTTTTTCTTCTACAGTTGTGGGTATTCTTGAGGCAACCGAGAGAATGTAGGTAAATATGTACGTTGCAATCAAGCCCTTGAATGACAATCTGTAATAGCGCACAGTGCCCCCAATATTGCCTCTTGCCCACTCTCTCTCGCTCACTAACTCCAAGAAGCGTGATTTGTAGAGCTCATCAACTTTCCGGTAGAGTGTTGCTCGCGGAACTTCGTAGGCCTTTGGTAACTTTTTCATCATGTTCAAAACTTCGAACTGGCTGCGGGGTTTTTGGAAACACAACAATAGTATTGTCTTATGACGATCTGGTTCGCCGAAAACGCTTGCCAGAGATTTCGCTTCGTCTTGGCTCAGTTGAGTCATACTCTCATGTTTCCCTCCAATTCAATTCTCATGGATTCCCGATTCTCATGATAATGGGATATTCTTGGAGATACGGGAATATAAAGTCTGTTAGATACTATTAGAAATGGCGAAAGTGATTGAACAAAGCTGCGACGTTCAGCCTCCCTGAGTCGATTCTCAAACTAGTCGAAGAGGTAAGACGCAAGAGGAGAGATCCAACCCGCTCTGACACTGTGAGAGTTCTCCTTCTTCAAGCTCTAGCCGCAATGAGCTACATCTCCAATTCCGAGAAGAAAGCCCTCGGCATCAAAACTAAGGGGAGTTCCTGAGCTTGAGACGGAAGGACCTGCGGCGTACACCCCCTAGGGGGCCTATACAGAACAAGCCCAGACCAGTTCCAACCGCGATAAATCGTCTGATCAACATCGCATGTGCCTCTGCTCAAATCGACTCTCTAATAGTGCGAGAACAATACCGCGACCAACCGATGCGTCCTCAACTGCACCTCTTGTTGCAAAGTGCACCTGGACTATTGAAATCCACTATCCTTGAGGAAGTGGGCGCGAAACACAGCGTGACGCCATACTCGTACGTAACCTACGCCGCTATGATAGGCACAATTGACCCAATAAGCGGAGACCTTATTCCTGGACTTGTCTGGCAGACGAGAAAGAAACCTCTGCTCCTCGATGAGTTCAGGACTGGGGAACGCGGCGACACAGGCTCAATAGACGTATTACTCGGCGTCTTAGAATCTGGACGATATAAACGTAAAGTCGGCCAACGAACTCGACCATTCAACGAGGAAGACGGAGACCTATTCTATCGTGTGAAAGATGGTGAGATTGAAGTCAAAACTCGATTTCCCTGCATTATAGCTACAATGAAGAACCTCGACAAATGCCAAAGTGTGAAATATGAAGCGCTAACTCAACGGTGCATCCTTATACGATTCGCATTTACTCCTGACGAACTTGACGAGATTATGCAAGGGAAGCCGTTCTATGAGTATCGAAAATACGAGGGCGACGAAGTCACGATTTCTCGACATGATTATGGGCATATGCTGGAGATTGCCAAGAAGTTCAGGTTCAGCAACCCAAACTTCCAACAAATCTTTGCGCGAGCAGTAGGAGACCTATGCCGAATAACCGCGGTCCTAGACTTTATCGATCTTCCCCTGTGCCAACTTGTCTGTTATCTGAAAGCTGGCTACAAAATCGAACAAGCACTCAGTCTCGTTGAAAAAGACAGTGCTGATATGAGGAGATGAAATTGCCACGCAAGGCAGCTGTTAGTAGATTAGCTCCTAGGCTTTATCGAATGACGGTAGCGACTCGCTGGTACGACGAACTGGCTGAGAAAGCTAGATGGTTTGAAGCTCACTTCAAAGTGGCGAGATATGGAAGCATCCATACGGTTCGAAGAAAACTGGCTCAAAGAGGAGTCCCATTCTTCCAGAGAACAATCCAGCAGAGTCATCGGATATGGATTCCGAAACATAAGATTAGAATTTCCTTTGAGCGGGAAGAGGCTGCCAGGAAGATTGAATCGAAGATGCAGATTGAGACGCGACGGATGGAGTTCCGCGGCAGACAACGTGAAGCCGTTCGTATGCCTTCTAGGGTGTTTGGTTATGCAAAGAGGCGTCGAAGACGTAGGCGTCGATAAGATGAGTATTCTGAAGATCGATAAGGACTGCTTCGTGGATCGCGACTGGTTAGTAGACTACATGCGTTTGATAGTTCGCACCTGTCAGTTGCATGGCGTAACTGTTCTCTTTGTGAAGATGTGTCGCAGTCGCAAGAAAGGATTCCATTTGTACATTGAGATTACCCCTGCGATTGAGCCTGAGCTAGCGAATAGATTACAGTGGTTGCTAGGTGATGATTCAGCGCGCGTGGACTTCAACCGTGCTCGCATAAGGTCTGGACTGAATGAGTGGAACAAGCTCTTCGAAGAACCTAGAAGGAGGCTTAGAACGATCTACAAGCATACTGGCTGTTCTCTTCGTGGTCGATATGCATGAAAAGTGGCTCATTTGGACGTATTGGAATAGACTTTTGTCTACTCTGCGCGTCGCGGCGCGTTTCTGTATGGTCTTCACCGTCGATAAACGGCTGTGTATGCACTTTTGCATTATTTGGATAGCTGTTGATGTTGGTGAATGAATTGTTTACGCGAAGATATACGGTTACAGTGACGCAGGAGATGCATAAGATGTTGGATGAAGAGCGAAAGAGGCGCTTCTTGGATTCGATACCTGAAACGATACGAATGATTCTGAGCGAATACCTCTCAATCACTAGAAGAGCTACAAACAAAACATCGCAAGCTGACAAGGATAACGAATATTTCCAATAGAACATCTTCGTAAGCCGACCGGACAGAGGCAATTGATACTGCAGGATTGGAAGCATCGGTCGGTTTTCTGCATGAGTTCATTGATCATCAAACGAAGCTGTCATCGCAAAATCCCCAACTGATAATCACCTATTTGACTTTCCGTTTCAAACGCTCGGTTACGGAAAACTTCTTCTAGAACGTGACTCTTATTGATTAGGAGATTCGATCGCTCTATTCGTATTCTTTCATTTTGTATGCCGAAGGTCGTGGCTATATTTGGGAAGACTTGCCTGGCCTCTTATAGTAGCTGTCGTTGTTTCGAGCTATCTAATCGTCGTCTGCCTCTTTCCGTTTGCTTTCGTATGTCAGGAAATCAGTCGTTTGATAGTCCCTACACTACTTGTTCCTCTGACGCTATATTTCGTGGTGATGATGGGTTCCTACAAATTCAGGAAGAAGCTCCCAAGAGAAATTGATAACAAGAATCTGTGGCTATGGATTCATTGGGCTTTTGTCTACTCTGAGTTGCTTTTGCCTTTACCACTGTTCATCGTTGGAGCGGTGTTAGTCTGGTTGATTAAAGACGCCTTTTGGTCCTTTGCATTAGTTACATACTTTGAACTCATGTACATTTTTTCATTCTATGTGTTTAGAGCTTTCCGTAATATCTGGGGAATGGACTACAGAGAGATAGAGAACGGCTCTCTGCTAGGTGCATCCGCTTTTGCTTTGTTGGCCTCAAGAAGGCAGTGGAATAGGCGGTACTTGCTTACGTCGTTTCGTATGGCTGATAGCGCCATGAGAAAGATTGGAATAGATCTCACGTACATGCGCCAAGTTTCCAGTATCGTAGAAAGCACGGAATACTATAGCCTTCATGAACGGACTTGGAACTCGATGCTGGGAAAGGCGCTATTGAAGCTACCGGACTTGGAGGATTTCGCTGGGGCCTTGCAAAGTCTTAAGAACGAGATGGGCTCCCAATGGCCGTTAATAGCAGAGATCAAGAAACCTAGGGACTGGACTCGCATTACGGCAATTGCAAGCATCATAATCGCGACAGTTTCCTTAATCTTTGGCAAGGAGGTTGTTGAGAAAGGAATCGTTAATCCAATCTTGGAACTAGCAAGGTTGCAGCCAAATTTGTTGTACATCCTAGGATCAATCATCCTGTACCTATTACTAGCGGCCTTCTTCTTGACATCCATATCATACTGGCTAAAGGCTAAAGGAGCAAAATGCGAAAGGCTAAGAAGCTGACTTGAAATGGAGAAAGTTGAGTATCAACATTATTGGTAGGCGCCTGAGAAGCCGAAATCACTAACAGATATACTTGCATTTCTCAATTGTCAAGTTGACTTGGTTTGGCCTGATAAACTCGGATAAGCATGTTGAAGCAAGATTAAATCTTCCATCTGCGCTTTTTGTATCATGAGAGATGGATCTGTTAAATGTCTTCCGATGGATTCGTTCTGAGAGAATTCGCATATTTCGATCGCCAAAAAGTTGAAGACTTTCTATCCGGTATCGAAAATGGCCTGTCGAAAGAAACTACAGAAACAGCTCGTCAGATTAATGCCGGAATGAAAGGCAAAGTGGGATTACCGGGCGTGGTAAGCTTAGAAGCGGACTTGGGACAAAAGGGAACTACATTGCAAGAACTAAAAACAGCTACTGACGCCTCATTGTTTCAGAGACTCTATGGGCATTTGAGCAAATACAAACAGATCAGGCATCTCGAAACAATAGACGAAGAAGTCTGGCAAGACATTAAGGATAAGGAAATGCTTGAACTGGTGGGACAGATCGAACCTTCCACAGTACAAATTTTGATTGAAATGCTCAAGTCAGTAATGCCTTTAGTAAAATTTCAAAAGAATGCGCGAAAGAACAAAGAAATGTTAAGGATGCTGACATCATTTCATGATTCAATAAACATCAAGATCATGCTTGGCAACTATAAGTTCGTAGCATCGTTGCCTAAAGCGAAAATGAGAGTATCGCAACAGGAACTTAGTGCAAGGTATAGCATTCTATGTCGAGTGCAAAGAAAGCTGCAGAAAGATGAGACTTTTGACTTTTTCTCGTTTGTTCCAGGAATCAGATTTCCAAGGGAAGCAGTTGAACGTATGATTGAAACTTTCCCTTCCTCCACAAAGGCGATTCTGGGGAAGGGAATCAGCACCGAGGATTTCATAATCAGTTACCCGGCGATGACAGTTACTCCGATCGCTATTTATAGATGACCCATTTAGTTGAACGTGCGTTGTATCCTGACGAGCGTCAGCGAGCGTACCGCAGAATAAAGAGGGGTTTTAGGGGATTCATCCCCTAACAGCGTGGAAAGGATTTTCGTGTGTGTGCGCACCACTTGTTGGTGACGACATCGTTTTATCACTACAGCGCAGCAATTTCGTAACTGTTTGTGTATGAATAAGGCCTTTTCAACTGAATGTATGAATCTTTTCGTATATGCATACTTACGGTTACGGTATTCCGTACAGGCTCGATTGAATTCATGCTCTTCGAGCAGTCTCTTTGGAGTCTTCGATGCGTAGGAAGTAAGGCGAAGTTCTGGTCGCACGTGGCTTTGTAGATATAGGCTCTACAACGGTGATTGAAAGTTACGCATATGTTACGGGTGGGGCATCAACAATGCTAGCGTACTCAAAGCGAGTGCAAGCGCTGTAGACTACCAGAGAACCGACTTTAGTGAAGCATTCGCAGGTGACGCGTCACATTTGGATTTCTGATACTCTGCATCGTTCTACTAACGATGTTCCTCAGACCTTTCTTGACCGTTAAGAAGTACAAGAAACAATGTAGAAAGAAAAAATGGAGATAAATCAATGCTAAGAATGTTTGGTTCACAGAATGCTCCAGAAAGACGGGTATGTCAGCTCTTGCCCCTGATCATCATGTAGACCCCCACAACAAGAAACACCGTTGCCCCGACCAGCTTCATGGCTGCAACCCGGATGAGCATTAGATCTACAGGTGGAGCCCAAGATCTAAGGTGAGGAAATCGCGGAATAGGTGCGATTAGACCTGTAAGACCCCCAATGATCCCGACGACTGCGAAAGCAACGATTATTAATCCTACCCAGTACACCCATGTTTTCTCGCTCACACCATTCATCTCCGAAGGGTGCCAATAGTCTACATTCCTAAAAAAGAAATCGCATCAATCATATACACCAATGGTGAACATAAGGTACATTGAACGATCAACGGCTCAGGTAGCAGATATCTGATGAATAAAGTACGGAAAAGCGATTTACAAATCAAGTTTGAGATCCTCGAATACCTCTATTACACTCCTGGGCCTCATCTTCGAACGTATATTTGGAGGAAAGCGACCGACCTTTCATACGATGACTTCGTCAAGTATCTGAAAAGCTTGCAAGAGAAAGGTTTGGTGGAGGAGGTGGAGGGCCATTGCAGGCTGACAGAGCAAGGAAGAGCCATATACATAAAGTTGAGAGGCGTTCTTCCCACGCTACTTTGATAACGTTCACCCTTGGTGAATTTCATTTATATACTGAGAGAACAGATGAGTTCGAAACGTAGTGAAAAACTTGAGAAATCAGAATCAGGAAGCTGAACACCCCGTAAGGTCGTTGCACGACTTCTTATTAGATGTTGAAAAGGAGTTGAAGAAGTTCAGAATTTTTTCCATTCTCGGGGCTATAGCATCAGTGTTCATCCTCTTGGTTTTAGGACGCTTCATTTTTGTTCTATTACACATTACCGGAAATATCCCCCGTATGCCCGCGAAATATCCTGGAGGCCCAACGCTGCTGTTCGATCTCGCCTTGAATATTCTTGCTTTGGCATGCCTATTCTACAGTCTCTACACTCTTATGGGCCAGAATTCTTTTCTACGGAGATGGGGCAAACGATTCGAAGAAGTACGGGCTTTGGAGCAGAAGCTTCTGGAAGGAAAAGACGAAAAGAAGTAGGACATGGTTCTTCTGTAGCACCTTCGCATTTCTCTCAAGGTTATTACCTTGCGCACCCTTACTAATGTGAAAGGGTGTGTCATCTGCCTGTTGAAGAAGAATCTACGTACTTTCTGACCTTTAGAATCATAAGCCGGTCTACCCTCGAGCCAACGCAGAATTTGTTTCTTTGCAGCCCAAGCTATTTCTGTTGTCGAACCCTTTGCGTTTGGGGAGTTAGTTAGTTGGTTAGTTTCCTGACGGGCCCGCCAAATCAGCTGAGTTCAGAATAATTTATACTACTGCACCGGTCCTGCTTTCCTACTCGTACTTCAGCGCTACTACTGCATTCATCCTTGCCGCCCGCCAAGCCGGGTAGAGCCCAGCTAGCACAGCAACCCCGATGGGGAAGAGTAAGGAGAAGACTATTAGTTCAGGCGTGAAAACAGGGCTGGAAGTCACTCCTCCTCCCCCAAAGGAGCCGGGTCCACGAGAACCGCCACCGGGGAGAGAGAAGGAGAATGCGCCTCCCATGATATATGCTAGAGCGTAGCCGAATAAGGTTCCAAGGATGCCTCCAATAACCCCTGTCAAGGCCGCTTCCGAAAGGAACATACCCATAATTTCCTTGCGCCTGTAGCCGAGGGCTTTGAGGATGCCTATCTCCCTCGTTCTTTCCATAACCGAAACGAACATTGTGTTAACTATTCCCACCGCCGCTACAAACAATGACACGCCGCCTATGCTTGCCAGATAGAGAGTCATCTGTGACTGAATCGACTGGATGCTGGACAACATAGAGGACGCACTCATCGCCCGAACGTCCGTACCGTAGTAGCTTTCAATATTCTGCTGAACAACTGCTACATCATCTGGTGTGTCTGTTATGACGTACAGCCCGGTAAAGTAGGATGTCTTAAGCAAGATCTGGGCGGCCTGCAGTGAGATGAAGATAGTGTCATCAATATTCGAGAACATCGCACTTCCGAATTCTGAGAGAATCCCCCTTACCAAAAAAGCGAGCTTGCTGTTCTGAAGTGTCACTGAGATCATTCCGTTGACATTGGTGAGTTGCGAACCGTTTGCTTCCGAGGGAAAGGCAATCCCATACCCTACGACTGCCGCACTAGGGTCATATGGATCCGGTAGAGCTCCATCATAAAGGCTGAGTCCTTTATAGAGCTTCGATAGCACATTCAAGTCGACACCGTTCAAGGTTGCTGGGGTTGAGGTACCGCCAAGGACAATGGTGACGCCTCTACTGTAGTAGGGAATCACGTCTGAGACGCCTTGGAATGACTTTATCGTGTTCACATCGTCCTGAGAGAGTTGAAACGTGCTCTGCCCGCCTCCGCCGCCGGGGGGGCCGAAAGATCTACCTGAACTAACGGTGAGAGTATTGGCTCCCATCTTTTCGATTTGAGCTTGAACTCCAGCGCTCAGGCCGCTTGAGCTGGCGATCAGAGCCAAGATCATCGCTGAGCCTATCATAATTCCGAGAATTGTCAGGAGGCTACGGAGCTTCCTATCCTTAAGCGCTTTGAAAGCAAGCTTGAACATGTCAGATACTTGCATTCGCATCACAATCCTGTGTAAGAATCAATTCGCTGAAGATACTGCTCCTTCTCGATCAAACCGTCCTTCAAGGTGATCACGCGGTGAGTCATATTGGAAACATCTGGATTATGAGTGACCAAGACGAATGTAGTGCCCAATGCTTTGTTGATCCGAACGATGTGACTGATAAGCTCGCGAGTGGTCTTTGAATCTACATTCCCAGTCAGTTCATCGCCAAGAACCAGGGCTGGCTGAGTAACCAGCGCTCTGGCAATGGCTACACGCTGCTGCTCACCACCGCTAAGCTCGGTCGGACGCTTATTCGCGTGCCGCTCCAGTCCAACTGCACTTAGCATCTTCAGCGATCTGCTTTTACGAGTCTTCTCTGGAATCCCTCTTGCGATGAGAGGCATCTCCACATTCTCAATTGCAGTAAGCCTTTGAATCAGGTTGAAAGTTTGGTAAATGAACCCTACCCTTAGGTTTCGAAGGAGGGCGAGCTTATCCTCGTTCAGCTTCCTCAAGTCAATGCCATCGATGATCACACGACCTGAGGTAGGAGGGTCAAGGGCCCCAATAATGTTAAGAAGCGTGGACTTCCCGCTACCTGAAGGCCCCATAATCGATACAAGTTCACCTTTTCCTATCTTAAGGCTGACACCCCTAAGGGCCGGATAGTCAACATGCCCCGCACGGTAAACCTTCGTAACCTCGATCGTTTGAACTGCAGGAGCCGAACGTGTCGCCAATTCTATATCAACTCCAAAGGACTGATGTAGCCTGGCTGAGTTGTAGCTGTGGTCGGTGAACCGAAGAATACGCCATAAAGATAACGTAGAATCTCGAAAATCAGTGCAGTGATCCCTGCAGGTTGCTGAGGCCGGGTTGTTGGTTGCACAACGGTCTTCTTGATTTGAATTTTGGATATATGTTGGGCATTATAGGGAGAACTCGGCATGCTACTGTCGATTGCAGACACCTTGACGACGAGTGAATAGGTTCCTTCTGTCAGGTTCTTTTTGAAGTTGATTGCGAGGCTGAAGGGTCTGAGTATGTTGGTGTCGACTTCGCCCAAGTACACGCTGGCCAGGGTGCCTGGAGCTAATGCTTCTGACTCGACGGTCACGCTTGTGTTGAATGCAGCCACGTTTCCGCTATTAAGTACGTTGCCAGAAATCGTCGCGTTACCCCCTGGCACCGAGACTGATGGCGCTACCTGTACGCCATAGAGCACTAAGCTAATCCAACCGTGAACTGAGAAGCTAACTTCGTGACTCTCCACAGTATATGATGTGTAAGGAAGCTCCTTGTAGGTCACCGTAACTGAACCCTGATAGGAGTTACCGATCCCCGCTGGGAACGCGTAGACTTGAAAGCTGATGGTAACAGACGCCTTAGACGCGATCTGGTCATAGTGCCAGTGGCTGTCCCCAAACATATGCAGTGGAGATGGCAGAGATATAGCGATGTCAACATCGTAGATAAAAGCGGAAGGAAAACTCTTGGGATAATAACTGTTTGTGACCGTTACAGTAACAGTGTTGTTGAAACCTGCAGTTAAGCTCTGGCCCGTCACAGTTACCGTCAAATGTGCTGGGTTCTGACCCTCAGCAATTCCGATCGGCGACAAAAGCAATAACACGGCGAATGCCGGAATCATCCAGCTTCGGAGAGAGTTCATCTCTGCTTCATCTTCCAGAGAACATGGGGCTCATGCCCAATTTGAATGTACTTATTCCTAACTACGTCGTGCTGGTTAGCCTGATATAAATTTGGTTCACCATAGATGAATTGACCTTATATAATATTCGGTTGAGCTTACATGAATTTACTTGACCTTGGGCAAGGTATGGAGTGAGCTCGATGCCAGAGATTCCGATCATAATCCCCGTAGTTGTTGCTGGCCTCGCGGTAGGATCAGTAATTAAATCAAAAAGCCCACGGATTTCAAAAAAGAAACTTGCGTCCGCGAGCTTAGTAGCAGGGTTCCTCAACGCTGTGCATGCCTACTTACTCTACTTATTCGCAGGGCGTTTATCCGTCCAAAACTTATTCATTCTCCCGTCCTCCGAGATATCTTTCGTCATGGCATCATTACTGGCCGGTTTTCTCATCGTTTTTGCAATTCTTGGTATCGCAGTCGCATATGCTCGGATACGCAAAGGGGAAGAACTTGAGGTCACGGAACTAACTTCTGAAGAAGAATCGAAGCTCAAAGCGGGATAACGTAGTGATGGTTCCCAGTCTTGATTCCTTTTCAGGCTTCCTATCGGCCTTCCCCTTGCGTACTGGCTCTAAGCATGATGCTAGCTAGATGCTTTAACAACAGCTTTCTGATGAACCACATCGGCAATCGGCTTTTTCCGGTCACTCCGATTCCACAACCGTCAGGCCGCGTAATGGTGAAACGAAGCCTTTCAGTGAATCGAAGATGAGCTGCCTCAAACGATCATCGCTTATGGTATTGCCGATAATTATGGTCGGGTTGATCGCAACTGGGCACCTCTTTGAACGTGTCTCAGCAACGACAAGTGATCCGGTCCAGATGTTCCCCGGAACCTATGCTCACACCTTAGGTACGCCTGCCGATATAGTGAAGTTGGATTACCCGAAGAGTTCCATAATGCAAAATTCAACTGGCGACATTTCTCTAAACCTCACGTTGAGCGGCGACCGCCGTTCAATATCGATCTATATTCCACCTGAGTTCAGCTTTCTACAGCCCGACACTACCAGCATATGGACAAGCATAACGAATGACTACAATTATGTGTCGATAATCAAATTGCGCTCAAGCGATCCTATTGGCCCGTTGTGGTGGAGAGTAAGGATTGCAAACTCAACCATTCCAAAGGGTAGCCATGCCGTAAAAATGTTCAACATCAAGGCTCCTGACGTATGCGGCAGATATTTCATGAAGATTTTCATAGACGGAAAATCGATCGGTTCTGAGAACTTTCCGACAGTCGTTGTAAAAGGCGACTTGGACCCAGCTTACATATCTGGTCGTGTGCTGTATGGCGGCGGTGCGGAATACTATAGGTATCGATACGGCTTACCTATTAACGTTCCAGGTAAGGTTATTGCTATAGGCACAACCGCCTTAGGCAGAGCTGTGAAGGCGCAAGCCTACTTTAACGCTTCGGCCAACGGCTCCTACACCATCTACGGACTAGCGGCGGGGACATATGAGCTTACGGCTTATGCGGCAGGTTTCCCGCCTGTCACTCTTAGCAGGCAGATCACAGTCCTAGCTGGCCAGTCCCTTGAAGGTGTCGACATATATGTCTATCCAGGCGCCCAAGTTAGCGGAACCGTCTGGTCCAAGGATTACGGCGGCCTCTCGAAGGTTACTTGGGGCGCAGCCTACATGATCTCGATCAAGCTTTACGACTTGAATTGGAGTCTCTTGTCGACTGTGAGCGGCATTGTCGATGCGAGCAAGGATAACTATGACTTCATGTTTGGGGCTTCGCCTTACTGGCTGGTGAACACAGACTTCACAGGTCATATTCCTCAAGACTACGCTGACTATGTGTCGGGCTTGGAGGCTGGGATCTACTACTTGAACGCGACCTTAAGCGCCTACAACGCGACCGTAGGTGCCTACAACGCGACTGTGAGCGGCTACATTCAGATGTACATCTTCACGGCGGTTGTGCCGGCCGCCCAGTATACTGGGGCGGTGCATGTGGAGATGGACCTATGGAAGTATAAGCCGCCGTACACACCTCCGGCTGAGCCGATATATTATGGAAACTTGAACGTTACTATCTACTCTGTCGATTGGCAGAGTCCTCCGCAGAGAATACCTTGGGCCTATCCAGGCATGATCAGGGTTCATGTCTACACGATCGCCGGTGCCCATGTAATGACCTACATCTTCAATGTTCCGTCAGTCGTGGATAAGATCAGCTTCCAGATAACGACGTTGGAGACAGGAGTCTACACATTGATAGCGTTCACTCCGGGCTATGTTCAATTGGATTTCCCTGAAGTAGCTGTTACAGCGAACAGTACCTCTGACATCTCTCTGAACCTCGTGAAAGGAGGCGTAATATACACAACGATAAACTTCAAGACAGAGGACTTGCTTGCGCCTATAAGCTTGACGAACTATACTCCGATAAGGATAGAGGTGTACGATGCCGCGGGGAAATTTGTTGGAGCTACTATAGGCTATGTACCTCCTAGCTTGGCTCAAATCTCTTGGCCAGCCTGCAGCTTCACAAGAATAATCGGCTTCAATAGTTATGCCGGCAATCCTTGTAGCCGAAACTATGGAAACTGGGTGAACTACTATGATACAGCCGACGGGGTGCCTCTACTTGACAGCGGGCTTCCTGCTGGATCGTACACGATCAAGGCTTGGGTTCCCGGCTATATCCAGAGAATCGTTGTGACGGCGACCGTAGATCTAGGCGGAACCGCGACAGTCGTCTTCGATCTTCACAGGCTTAGCCATGTCTACGGCCAAGTAACAGGCTACAACATGTTTGGAGAGTTGATCCCGCTCTCTTGGGCGATCGTGAGCGCATATGGGCCCCTACTGGTGACGACAAGCTCCTTGGATGGCTTCTATGAGATGTGGTTAGAGAATGGAACCTATACGCTGGCAGCGTTTCTTGTTGGGTACGAGACTAACGCAACTGAGGTCCGCGTATCTATGGGGTCAGAGACATGGATAGATTTCGTTCTGAAACGCTTAGGTGCTCCAATTCCTGAGCTATCAGCGACTGAACTGACATTGCTTGCGGCTCTGATTATATCATATACATTCTTGCATACGAAGAAATCTATCATATCAACCTTTGAACTCTATTAGGACGTTGAGCCTGAGATTCTGGAAAAGAGAACCTATTTGAGACACATCGGACTGAAAGAAGCTTTCTTCCCATTCACGATAGTAAGAGACACACGATGTCTTGTGAGTCCAGCAAGTGAGAGCGTAGCTTCACCGAGCAACTAAACAAATGCAGGTGTTGTTGAATTGAAATGTTTAACTCTGTCTTGCTCCGCACTTCAAGCAGAATTCAACTTCAAGAGGCAGCTCTGCTCCACAATTCGTGCAGTACTTCTTCGGGTATATAGGTACTTGAGGCTGAACCAGCACTTTCGCAACAGCTCGTCTACGGCGAACTGATAAGACTACGACAATGATCACTCCACAGAGGCCCAAGGCCACTATCAGGTAGACGAATGTGAGGTCTTCTCTCCAGATGGCGGTAACCCTCTGTGGCGACTCCATTCGGATCTTCACGGCAGATGTAGTATGCCTGCTACTCCAGTGGTCAAAGATGTACTTTCCACCTAGTAATCCCAGTAGACCCGGCATCGGCTGCTCAGTCGGAGTGACCAAGAATGTTGCCATCGAGCCTGCATCATACCAAGATGAACCACTCACCGTCCCGTAGTTTGAAGAGACATTAAGGTAGTACTGTGTCGTATAGACAAAGGAATGTTTATCAGAAGAAGAGACGGACCAAGAGTTTGAGGAGCAGTAATATCTTGTTCCCTCAGGACCGGAGATGTATTGGTCCACAGAGATACTACAAATCGTTCCAACTTTGAAGTCGAAAGATCGCTGTTCTCCGATTCTGATCCAGCTAGAATCTACTCCATCTATCACTATTCTTGATCTATAATCCTGCGGAAGGCCACTGACTGATATCATGACCGTGTAGACAGGTGGCTTATGTGCTGGATACAGTATCTCTAAGACCCAATGATTGAATTTGGTCCACAGATCAGCTAACAGCGAACTGGAAATGAATGCGTCCTTTCCTGTTTTCCTACTCTCAGGTTGATTCCAATGCACAGGCCAAGGGTCGTTCACAAAAATCCCCGTCGCATTATACCCTATGACCACAACGTAGTGACCGTACTTGTGATCTGTATCAGACCAGATAAGTATGATAGAGACGTACCCGCGCGAGTTCTGTTCTTTCAACTCATCTAGGGTTGTGTGGGCTTCACTCACTGAAGTGTATCCACGATTGCCAAACGGCATGCGCATCATATTGGTGTACGTGCCGTTGACCGGTACTGTCTTCATCTCTGCAGCGAGCGTACGTTGTGGAATCACATCTCCGGAAACGTATTCGATCCCCATTTGAACGGATGCAGGACCGCAAAAAAAGTCTTCTTCCTGAGCATAATACGGAACCTCCAGCAGGTTAGAGGATGGAATCGCATATACCGGTAGGGATCCAAGCAAGAAAGGCGTTAATACGATCAACAATAGCGAAACGGCTATGGAGCCAGTGCCCGCATTGAGGAGTCTCCTTACAGAGAGCATGAAAGACGCATCCCGCCCTGTTTGCGTACTTGGATAGAGCGCTGTTTAGGTTCAGTAGTAAAACGCTATCTCTTCAACTTCCTGATTAAGTATTCAGGTTTGGGTAGCTCCCATCTTCCAGGCATTGGAGGTACGGTTTCAGGATCCACGTAAGCGTTGACTACAGCTGGCATGCCTGATTTCAACGCCTCCTTTAGCGTCGAGGTAATCTCCTCAGGCTTCTTGATGGTAGCCCCATAGGCTTTGAAGGATTTGGCGAAGGCCTCAAAGTCTATGTCGTATGGCCTTCCATCCTCATACTCGAACATTGTGGCTATGTCCCTGCCTTTAGCGCATTGGATCCACTGAAGGTCTCTGATGCAAAGCCAACCTAGGTTGTTTATGACGACCGTTACTGTTGCTATATTGTATTGCACAGCTGTTGCTAATTCATGCAAAGTCATAAGGAACCCTCCGTCTCCCGGACATGCTACAACCTGCCTTTCAGGTTGCGCCAACTTGGCTCCTATCGCCGCAGGTACCGCGAAGCCCATTGTTGAAAACCCTCCTGAGCTTATATGGGTCCTAGGTAAGTATACTGGGAACTGCTGGAACAGGAAGATCTGAGCCCAACCCGCCTCCCCAAGCACGATAGCATCCCTATCTAAGATGCTTCTCAACTCCTTCAGAAGCCTCGGAACAGTTGGAGGAGACTTGCCTGATGATCTAGCTTTCTCTAAAGATGCTTCCCAATCGTTCTTGAGCTGTCGCATCCTCTTCACCCATGGAAGATTCTCATACTTCCTCATCCCGACAATAGCCTCGAGATCCTTGATCAACAGCCCTAATGTGGCTTTAGCGTCTCCTACGATGCCTATCTCGACAGGATAGTTCTTCCCAATCTCCAGCTGGTCTATGTCCAAGTGTATGAGCTTCGTCGGCGGTATGCTGTATGTGACTCCTTTCTCATAGACGCTAGTTGAAAGGTCCGCGAACCGCGCTCCAACCGCGAACAAGACATCGCAGTTCTTAGCCACCTCGTTCCCAGGCATCGTACCGGACCAGCCTCCGTAACCAGCGAACAACGGATGATCCTCGGGGACAGCCCCTTTGCCCATCATTGTAGTTATGACAGGGGGGCCTAGGATTTCAGCCACCCTAGCTAACTCCTCAGACGCGCCTGAGAGAATTACTCCGCCACCAGCCAGTATAGCGGGTCTCTCAGCTGAAGCTAGAAGCTTAGCTGCCTCCTTAACAAGCTCAGGATCCCCTAAAGGCCGCCCCACCGGCCTTCTCTTACTCGGCTTCGGAAGCTCCGGCACTTCGATCGCCTTAGACTGTATGTCGAACGGCATCGCGATCAATACTGGGCCTGGCCTGCCTGTCACCGCCTCCTTGTAAGCTCTTGCGATTATGTCAGGCGTTCTTTCCGGTTTATGTATCGTCCATACCCTCTTGTTAGTGAACCTCATGATATTCTCGAAGTCGCTCTCATGGCTCCTGTATATAGCTTGGAGCACTCCACTCTCAACATCCCTCTGGGGTTCGCATCCGCATAACGCTATGACCGCGGATGAGTCTACGTAGGCTGTAGCTAACCCTGTCACAAGGTTCGTGGCTCCAGGCCCTATGGAGGTGAAGCATATGGCAGGCCTGCCTGAAGCCCTGTAATAGCCGTCAGCGGCATGAACTGCCCCCTGCTCATGCCTCACCATGATGGGCTTTATCTTGTCGGCTCGATCACAGAAGACATCGGTGAAGGCTGTGCACCCATGGCCTGGAACACCGAACGCGTATTCGACGCCTTCTGCAATAAGATAATCTACTATTATTTCTGAGATAGTGTACTCGACCAAAACAATATGCCCTCCATAATAAGCAATCTAGCGAGTGTAGTAGACTATTAACTGTTTTCTAATGCTTGCGGTTGTGTCTCAAATAGCTAAAGCCAATTAAGAGAATGTGTGACAGAACATGAATCATGCGATTTACGGATCTAATGCTACTCTTTCTCTTCAAGAACCTCCTCAGGGGTTCTTATTGTCGCAATGTCTTCACATTTCTTTTTTATGTCGTCGTCTCTAGTGACGAGAATAGCGTCTTGGACGATTGCAGTAGTTACGTGAATAGAGTCTAGTAGCTCCAGTTTCTTTCTTATTTTGATCTCGATAGCTTCCTTGGCTATCTCTTTGTCGACCGAAACGATCCTGACCAGTTCCTCGATGAGAGAGACGGCCTTATCTGCCTTGGCCAGCTCTCCTTTCTCGTGAAGCGCCCACTTGATCTCCATAAGCACGACGCAGGACGCTAGCCCTTCGATTTTTCCCCGTGTAATCCTCTTCAAGAGCTCTTCTGAACCATCAAGAAACTCTTTCTCTTCACGGGCTATGTTCAGGAAGATGTTCGTATCTACTAAGACCCGCATTAGAGCTTCTCCTTTGCCTCAAAGTCTGCGCGCTCACGGATCTCTTTCACGATCATAACGCTCGATTGGTCACTAGGCCAAACTTCCTTTGCTAAACCTCTGAGCTCTTTTAGAGGATCTTCAGGTCTCGGTTTGATCAGAATTCCCTCTACCCTAGGGATGAGTCTAACGCTCTTCTTGGGCTCAAGAGCATATCGTTTTCGTAGCTCCTTAGGTATGGTGACCTCGCCCTTGTCTCTGACCTCGACAACATAGTCCGCCAAATGGGTTTTTTCTCCGAAAAAGAAATCAATTATCCGAATATTAAGTTTTCTGTCAGAATGGGGCGACGCGAAGGCATGACCTTCGAAAGCGGTCATTCCAGTTGGAAACGTGCCTGCCTACATTTTTGTCCGAATGCCTATTACGCCAACCGCTAATATCTCTTAGGTTAGTTGCGGTATTGCGGCCTTTTCCCTCGGCATCATATCTAGGCACGTCTTTTCTTAGGGAGCTGGAACGCCAATACAAGCGGTTGATCAAAGCCGAACAAAAGGTGAAAGAGCTTAAGAAGCCTCAAGCTAAGAGAGCTGAAAAATTCGTACGTTTCAGAAAAATTCTTTTCGTACATTTTGAAGTAAGATATTCCGATGCTTGGTAAAAGGGACAAATCGTGCCTAAAGACCAAGTAAGAACCTCGGCAAAGTTCCGTTGCAATCCATGAAACTGATCCAATCATATATTGGCTAGAGCATCGTCCTTGATTATTTGTTCCATCGAAAAGGCTCTTGGACTTTCTGAGATCTCTTCACTGAAATCTTGTCCCGAGTTCGCTTTGCGGAGGAACTATTCCCGCACTTATTGCCCTCCACTCCATTGGGGCTGAGCTATCGAATGACGCCTCGGCCATCCGACCTCTACCAGCTTTTTTAACGCATACGAATAGAACCATCTTCGCACATCATTCATCCAATTCAAAACGAGTTGAGACTAGCGTTTCTCGCTAGACTCCTTCCCTCTTCCTTTAGGAAAGAGGAGTCTCATGAAGGCTTCAGTCTCCTTTGCTCTCCGTTTAGCCTCTTCCTCTTCTTTAACTCGAAGCGTAGCTATCTCCTGTATCTGCTTCATCTTCTCAGCCTCCGTTTCAGGGTAATGAGCCCAAGGCCTTGTCACGCGCCAAGTTATTCTTGAACAAATGGCTGGTTCAGGGAATGCGCCGAGATCATGGACTTTATAGTTCAAGAATTCCGTTGGCTCTTCCTGGTAGCATGACCACACAGCCTTCTTCACCACTTCAGGGTCTATTCTCATCTTTCGGTCTTCATCAGACAAGAGGCTGATTAACGTGATCTGCTTCCTGAAACGCTCTATTGCTTCAGGCATAATGTTGTAAAGATAGGGTGTCGCAGACTTGGAGCCGATGATGAACCGTTTTTCATCGATCCCATTCTTCACAAAGGATTCGAACGCATCGCCTGGCTGATGACCAGCAGACTCGACCCCACATAGAACTATGTAGCGTATGTTCGGGTTCGCTACAACGTTGCAAACGATCTTCTCAATCCCAATATTCTCTGTCTGAAGGAAACCTGCCAGCGCTGCACTAGCCTCAACAGCGAACTTCGCCAGACGCTGGAGGAAGTCAGGAATCTTATCGTAGAATGTGTGCAGGAGTATGACCACTGCGACCGGTGAGTAGTCGTTTCCTCGTAGGTAACTTCCATCCTCAGGCGGGTAATCTACAGGCGGCTTTACTTTAAGGATCTTGCTCAATTGAATATATAACCTCCTATAGGCTTCCGCTGAATACTCCCTAGAGTAATCGGAGAATCACGCTACCTTCCCTTTATGTTAACCGTCCAGTTCTAGGCATGCGCTGGCGACATTATCGCACATTGTATCAGAAATACGTAGCGATAGATTTAAATATGTTAGTTCGGAATACCGCGAGTCCTATGCACCAAAAGATAGGTTCTGCAAATACGAAAGACAAGAAACTTTCACTGTTAGATAGGTTCTTAACCCTCTGGATATTCATAGCAATGGGTATAGGGATAGGAATAGGGTATTTTTCGCCGTCGGTAACTGAATTCATTGCGGGTCTCCAAGTAGGTACAACCTCTATCCCTATTGCTATTGGTCTAGTATTGATGATGTATCCACCCCTAGCTAAAGTGAAATATGAAGAGATGGGGAAGGTATTCCGTAGCAAAAAACTTCTCGCTTTATCGTTACTTCAGAACTGGATAATCGGACCAGTAGTTATGTTTACTTTAGCAATAATATTTCTCAATCGTTACCCTGAGTATATGATAGGAGTTATTCTAGTGGGGCTCGCTCGTTGCATCGCGATGGTAATTGTTTGGAATGAACTTGCTGAGGGAGATAGAGAGCTCGCGGCCGGATTAGTAGCTTTCAACGCCATTTTTCAGGTCTTGTTTTACGCAGTCTATATCTACATTTTCATAACCGTCCTATTGAACTGGCTTGGACTCGTAAAAGCATTAAATATCAGTATTTCAATGCTCGAGGCCGCTAAAACCGTATTCATTTACTTAGGGATACCATTCATCGCTGGCATAACTACAAGGTTCACTATGATAAGGTTGAAAGGTAAAGAATGGCATGAAAATGTGTTTGCCCCTAAAATAAGCCCTATTACTCTAATAGCGCTGTTGTTTACCATCATCGTTATGTTCTCTCTTAAAGGGGAATACATTATAGAATTACCTTTAGATGTCGTAATGGTAGCGGTACCTCTTACCTGCTATTTCTTCATAATGTGGTTTGTGACTTTCTTCATAACGCATAGAGTCGGTGTCAATTATGGGCAGGCTACTGCCGTCTCCTTCACTGCGGCAAGCAACGATTTTGAATTGGCAATAGCTGTGGCGGTAGCAATTTTCGGCATAGGTTCTAGTCAAGCTTTTGCAACGGTTATAGGCCCTCTTATAGAAGTTCCTGTCCTTGTAAGTCTTGTGAATGTAGCGCTGAGATTTAGAGAAAAGTTCTTCAAAGAATAGTATGATGACTTTTCATTGAACGGTGACTTCGATTCTGAGAAGCATCAAGGCGCAAGGTCTTCGGAAACAGATTTAAATATTTTGATATGCGTCTTACCACGTATCTGACAAGAAATTCCTGTTGGGAAGATCGCTGTGAAGGCGCAACATTCAGATTTGAGCGAGCGTTTGAGAAGGCTTGTCGAATCGGGTTTATGCCCCTCAGAGAATGCTAAGGCATTCGTGAAGGAATTGAAAGGCCTTATCGAGAAGGTGTCGGATGAAGAAACTGTCAAGCGTGAGAGCAGGATTTTCAAGGCTCTGTCTGATCCAACACGTTTAAAGATGATTAGGCTTCTTAGTGTCCGCGAAATGTGCGTCTGCGAGATAATGACCGCGTTGGATATGACTCAACCCACAGCATCTCACCACTTGAATATTCTTGAGGATGCAGGGTTGCTGAAGGATAGACGCGAGGGAAAATGGGTCTTCTACGCTCTCGCAGACCAGAAGATTCCAAGCTTTATATCTAAAGTGCCTTCTTTGTCGTCTAGATCATAGTATTATCTTGGAAGAAATTCGCCCGGGCAAATTTCCCAAAGCAAACTGTGGACCATTTTAGAACGTTTTCTTTTATGTGTGGAAATGTGAAAGAATACCTAGGAGGCTATCCGCAGCAACCTCCTCCGGAGCTTCCTGAACCTGAGACTAGGCAATTATCCGCAAAACTCTTGACCCAGCATTCTTGGCATACCCAGATCCCGCCAAGATTCTTGTGATTAGCGTAAAATAGACTTGCATCCGCTTTACCGCAAAGATTACATCTTTCTGGATTGCCCATCTCAATGCACCCGAATTGATCGCTATTTACGGATTTTAATTCTTCTATGTTTGATCCGATATCGATGAATTTAAATATATCGTCACATTTGCCGAGTCCCTTGGTGCAAAGCGGAGTGCTGCGAGGGATACCTCGGGAAAAGATACCGTGGTTTCCCACTATAGATGCGTCGAGATGCGAGGGTTGCGGAACTTGGGTGAGCTTTTGTCGCAATGGCGTCTATGTACTGAAAGAGAACTCGGGCAAGGCTGAGGTGGCTAGACCCTACAACTGTATTGTAGGATGCTCTGCATGCATGCCTCAATGTAAGAATGAAGCTATATCCTTCCCTTCGCGTCAAGAGTTTGGAAAGGTCTTGAAGCGCCTTATCGCAGAATCTAGAGGGTAGCTCGAAATGATTAGTCGACGAGCCTCTTACTCGATTGTGATTTCTGCAATAGCCGTAATCTCATTTTGGGACATCCTATTCTTCAATTGGAGGCTAACATCATCTGGAACTCTAGCCCTGATCGACTACATTTCCGCTCATGTAGTAACATGTTTGATTCCTGCATTCTTCATTTCCGGAGCCATAGTCGCACTAGTCTCAAAAGAATCTGTGTTAAGATACTTCGGCGCAGGCACAAGCAAAGCCTTGGCCTACTCAGTGGCGTCGATCTCCGGAGCAATTCTCGCGGTTTGCTCGTGTACAATTCTTCCCCTTTTCACAGGCATAAGAAGGAAGGGCGCCGGCTTAGGACCTGCTGTCACCTTTCTCTTCGCCGGGCCTGCGATAAACGTCTTGGCAATATTCTACTCAGCGCAACTGCTCGGCTGGGATGTGGGCCTAGCCAGAGCGATACTTTCAGTATTGATGTCGGTATGGATTGGTTTGGCAATGAGTTACTTATTCAGAAGGAGTGAGGAAGTGTCTCAAACTCAAATTGCTAAACGCTTGGCTAGAGCAGAGGATCCGTCAAGCGGATTCACTTTAAGATCTCTGAGGAATCCTGTCTTCCTCATTCTCCTCGTTGTAGTGTTGATCATTGGAACGGCTCAGTTCTTAACCTTTGAAGTTAAGTTGATCGGGATTCTCATTCTCATTATACTTACTTTGGCAGCGCTTAAGGCATGGTTCACGCGTCTTGAGGTGAATATCTGGCTTCGCGAAACACTCAATATTGCTGAGCTTATCTTCCCAATCCTCTTGATCGGCGTCTACTTAGCGGGATGGCTCACAGTTCTTGTACCCCAAAAGATCGTCAGCCTATATTTGGGTGGCAACAGTTTGCTATCAAATCTAGTAGCTTCGATCATAGGTGCAGTAATGTATTTTGCAACGCTCACGGAAGTGCCGATCGTGAAGTCCCTGATGTTGCTAGGAATGGGCAGGGGGCCCGCTCTCGCTCTTCTCTTAGCAGGACCTTCGTTGAGCCTGCCCAGCATGATAGTTTTGGGAAGGATTCTTGGGCCTAAGAAAACGATCGCGTATATTATACTAGTGGTGATGTCAGCAGCCGCGGCTGGCCTTCTTTTCGGTATGGTCGCTGGATAGAGTTTCAAAGCAGCGAAAGCAATATTGTTGCCAATATTAGACTAGAAGCGGACTAGTTGCTTCGTACTGGACGACTATTGAGAGCCCATCGCTTCAAGGATAATGTTTCGGACTTCGGATTCGCTGGGGATTCTACCCATTATTCGCACTTTTCCATTAAGAGCTAACGCAGGAGTCACAACGAAGTCGTACTTTTCAAAAGCCTCTTCCGAGTACGCGTCAACCTTAACTACCTCAATATTTGCTGGGTCTATCCCCTCAGCAGCCTTCTTGGCGATCGCATAAACGGCACTACACCTTCCACACGGAGGATTCGGACCTAAAACCTCAAGTTTGATCTTGCTCAATTTCCTGGTCCTCGCAAGTCTTTCACGGCTAGAGAGGCCACTACGAATATAAGATTTACTCCGCGGCCGGATGAGTAGAGAAGATTCGAGCGCTTAATACTTTATTACATGCAAAATTTCGCTCTTTTTCGAAGCGTTAACGCGGTGGGCAGACGGAATGTCAGTGAACTTTTTGGCTAGGGTGCTGGATGTCGTTCCGGGTGATTTGCTTCCTTGTCAAATAATACACTGCGCCAGTAATGGCTGCGAATGTCCCTATTAGGATTGAGTCGTACGCCAAGAAGAAAATCAGCATGATGCACGAGGCCAAGCCTAACAAAGGAAAAACAGGATACAGTGGCACTTTGAACGCTCCTATGCGCGGCCTAGTCCTTTCTCTTAGAAGTAGTGCGGAGACATTTGTAGTCGCATAATAGCATATAGAAGCGAAGCTGCTCACAGCGACAACTTGCCTCAAATCCGCGAAAGAGGCCAGTAAGGTCATCGCTACGCCTAATATGATGATAGATATGTAGGGCGTCCTGAATCGAGCATGCAGCTTACCTACGAATCTTGGCAATTGAAGGTTTCTCGACATAGCAAATGAAACTCTTGACAAGCCTATGATCGTAGTCAAGAGTACGCTCGTCGTTGCGGTTATCGCTCCTAGCGTGACCACTAGAGACGCGAGAGGGTTTCCAGTCGCCATGGCTGCGTCGCTGAGCGGTGAACCTGATGAAGCCAAATCCCTATAACTCACCAGCCCTACCGCCGTAAAGGAAGTTAGAACGTAGAGCGCCATACAAATCCCAAGCGAAAGCAGTATCGACATAGGGATCGTTCTCTCCGGATTCTTTACTTCTTCTGCAACAGTTGTGATTCTAGCGAATCCAGCGTAAGCGAAGAATATGAGCGCGGCTCCTTGAAAGACGCCGATCCATCCGTTGGGCATTAGAGGAACAAGATTCTTCGGGGTCAAATGAAAAATTCCCACAGCTATAAAGAAGCATAGCACAGAGATCTTTACCAAGACGAGTACATTGTTCACTAGGCTAGATTCTTTTATCCCGAATAGATTGACTAAGGTCACGATGATGCAAGAGAAGATCGCGACCACCTTCACCGGTAGAACCGGGACAAGAATTGCGATGTAACTTGCCAAACCTATGCTTATCGCGGCTCCGGCCACTATGTTGGATACAAGCCAAAGCCAACCTACCATGAAACCGGCGAAAGGAGAGATCGTTTCATGAGCATACGCATAGGCTTCTCCTTCCTTCGGGATAGCTGAGCTCAGCTCGGCAAAGCTTAGAGCAGTAAGAGAAGCGATAGCTCCTGAGATCAACACGGAGAGAACAACCGCTGGACCCGCTAAACCTGCAGATATTCCTGTAACGACAAAGATTCCTGCACCTACAATTGCCCCAATGCCAATCGACGTTGCATCGAAGACGTTCAGCGTCCTCTTCAGCTCTATTTTATCTTCCATGGCTAAGCCCCAAGTTGACCCTGATACTGGATGCGGATACTCTCTCGTAAAGGCTTTCGAATCTTCCTGGTTGAGATAGCATACGAGTTCTGTTGTCAATAAGTGTTAGGAAAGTCTTTTGAGCGAATCCCTGTCCATCTAGGTTAACAAACGCATTTCGATTGAGGAGAGTTATATTGAAACTAGTGACATTCAAGGCTCATGACGAGGAAAGAATCGGCGTACTAGAGAATGACACTATAATCGATTTGAATCTCGCACACCAGCTGTATCTATCAGAACGAGGAAAAACCGCGACCACGTTGGACTCATTTCCTTCAACAATTATCGATTTTCTTAAACTAGGTGAAAAGGTCAGGAAGTATGCGTCCAATCTTGTAGCATTTGCACGTGAGCTCCGGAAAAAGCGTTCTGGAAAAACTGAACGGCAAAGAGTGCTACTGAGTATTTCTGACGCACGTGTATTGGCTCCTGTTCCTCTTCCTCCCAAGATAATCTGTCTGGGATTGAATTACAGGGATCATGCGGAAGAAGGTCATGTTCTTCTTCCTGAAGAACCGATCCTCTTCTCGAAGCCAAGCACAGCCATAGTAGGTCCTAGTGATTGCGTTGTCTATCCGAAGATTTCTACTCAAGTGGACTATGAAATTGAACTCGCGGTCGTCATAGGGAAGGAGGGGAGGGACCTCTCTGAGGCAGATGCATCTAACCATATCGGTGGATACACGGTATTCAACGACATATCCGCAAGAGACATACAGTTCAAAGACAAGCAATGGTTCAGAGGGAAGAGCTTCGACACTTTCGCCCCTATCGGCCCATGTCTAGTTCTCAGCGACCAAATAAGCGATCCACATCGTTTGAAGATGGAATTTAGAGTTAACGGAGAGGTAAGGCAGAGCAGTACAACCGCCAACATGATATTTAAAGTTCCTCAAATCATCGCTTTTATCTCACGTGTCATGACGCTTCAGCCCGGAGATATCATCGCAACAGGGACGCCTGCTGGAGTAGGATTCTACGCTAAACCAGAGAAGAGGCTTCTCAAACCAGGAGATCTCATGGAGGCTGAGATTGAGGGCATAGGGGTCTTGAGGAATAGGGTCGTCGCGGCTCCGTGAAGCTCGCATGTTCCAGATTGGGAACATTAATATACCACATCCGCATAATACCGGAGGACATGGAGGAGAAAAGAGACCCGGTGCCCGCCATGGCTATTTCCGCGTCAAACACTCTCATCAGAGCAGCGCACACTAGTGAGGGGCCGATTCGACACATCATTCGATTTACTCGTTTGTCTATGGACGTAAGGCAGATCTTTCTCTCGCGACCTTTCAAATTCGCCTCTGACCTAACACTCGGCACCTCACTACTCCTCCATAACAAAAGGAGGTGGCTCATCTGGTAGCATGTGTAAAATGCGGAATAGAGGTTGCAAAGCCGCAGAAAGAGTGGAGCATGAAGCCCAAAAGCGGAAAAGGACCTTTGCTTCATATAAAGTACTTCTCATGTCCGAACTGCGGCCAAAAATTCAGGATAGCCAACAAAATTTAGAGCCAAACGCTTCTTCAAATGGCCGTTTCGCCATACGAGGCTCTTCACGGACCATCTCTATTTGCAGGGTGGAGGAGTCACCCTCTGCTTCTCCTTTGGAATCTTAGTCCATCTCAAAAATTCGTCGCTCGGCGGTTGCTCGTCATACAATCTCCGTCTCTTGTACTCCAGCAAGTTATTCTCCAAACCAGCGAATTCAGCTCCAGTCGTGACCGCGTGGTTCAGCCTTCTCGCGACTTCGAATACAGGGTTCGCAAACTCCCTCCAATTCTCAGCTCTAAGCAGATGATGTTCCAAGATGCTGCTTGGAATAAGCTCTACCAGCCTCATGAAATTCTCAATCCCATGTGAAACGACAGCTGTATCGATCTTGAAATCTGCCAAGTACAACGGGGGGCCTCCCATTATCAAGAACTGGGGTTTCTCATCAAGGATGATCTTTGCCGTTTTGTCTGATATTGGGCCTTGAACATCTGAAGCATACATAACCTTGTCTTCACTTCTACGGACGGTAAGCATTAAAACCCATCCTAGGTCGCTGTTCTCCTCACCGTGGAAGACAGGTTCAGAGAACTTCAACTCAGTCTCTCCGAACTGGAATGTCCGTCCGTCTGCAACTTCGAACTTCTTCACGTAGTCCTGTGAAGTCTTCTGGAAAATCCAGCCTCTATGTCGTTGACTGAAGTTGATCGTGCTTCTGATATCCTTCAGGAGTACAGTCTTGTCTTGAAAGATCTCTCTTGATTCTTCAGCACTACTGCCAATCCAAACTGTATCCGTAAAACTTGGAGTATAGTGGTCGTTGTGATAGTGCGAAATGACCATGAGGTCCACTTTCTTGGCGGTTTCTCTGATTCTCGCACGGCATCTGTTACGTGCTTCATACTCTTGCGGGTGAGGCAGAACTCCAAACCTAGGTCCAAGTGCGACTCCAGGGTCTATGAGAACCTTAACGTCAGGCGTCTCGAGCAGGGTGCACATTGATCTGACGCCCAAGCTTTCAAAAGCGATTGGTGTGATTTTGATGTCTTTCATTGCTGCTGCGCATCGTGAGATGTGGTCTGCTAAGTTTTTATGCTTGGATGTTATTTATCCTGTTGGTAGGCGATGACGACTCTGGCCCAGTTGATTGATTATGTGATATAGATCTTGAGTGCGAGAGCCTGCCACATGCTTTTTGCGCGTGTGATTTTCCTAGAAGCATTTGTATTGCAACTCTAAATAGTTGATAGACTCAAATTGTAGTACTCAGTTCGAATAGTATTATGTGCGAGAGAGGCAAACATCATAGTTGAAAGGAGCGACCACAATTGAGTTTTCCTTTCGGAAAGATCTCTCCTACAATTCTTGAACGAATAGTCTTTAAGTATCTAGGTGTGAAACGCGCGGATGTAATTCAAGGGCCAGCAAAAGGAGAAGATGCTGCGATCGTACGCGTTGGCAAGAATCTTATGGCTCTTTCATGTGACCCGATTAGTGGAGCATTGAAAAGAATTGGATGGCTCGTGGTCAACGTTTCAGCTAATGATGTTGCTACCCGCGGCGTGAAGCCGCGATGGTTTCTATCTACGATGATGCTTCCTAAAGGCACGCGTGTGAATTGTGTCAGGAGAATATGTAGAGAGATGCATGAGGCCGCTATGAGACTGGACATAGGGATCATAGGCGGGCATTCAGAGATCACCCCTGGAATAGATCACCCACTCATCATCGGATTCTGCGTCGGGGTTGTTGAGAACGGCCGCTACGTAACTACGGGCATGGCACGTAGAGGAGATGAAGTAATACTAACGAAAGGAGTAGGAATAGAAGGAACAGCTATTCTCGCCTCGGATAGACGCAAGGTGCTGATGAGAAGATTTGATGGAGAGCTCGTGAGAAGAGCGGAGAGCTTCTACGACAGGATTAGCGTCGTCAAGGAAGCCTTAACAGCATTCAATCTGGGAGGAGTATCAGCGATGCATGACCCCACTGAGGGTGGCGTTGCAGGTGGGCTTCACGAGTTGGCTGATGCTTCTGGGAAAGGCTTTGAAGTCTACGAAGATCGATTGATGAGTGAACCTGAAACCTTGGAGATCTGCAGATTCTTCAAGATAGATCCTCTAAGACTGATAAGTTCAGGTTCACTCTTGATCACTTGCCTTCCAGAGATGACCGACAAAATATTGTCCAAGCTCCACTCAGTAGACATAAAGGCTTCATCTATCGGGAGGATAAAGGCTTCGACGCGTCGAGTAATTGTGAATAAAAGCGGCATTCACCAGAAACTTCAACGGCCTTTGAGCGATCATCTCTGGGTTGCTCTGAGTAGAAAGTTTTAGCGAGGAGCCGTGTAAGAAACCCCACAGCCCCTTAAGATGGGATAGCTTGCGTGTTCGCCTTCGGGCAGACCGATTCTGCATAATGGTTTCCGCCACCTCTCTATGCTTAACGCGGAACCTATGCGTCAATTTACATCAAAACAGGGGGAGGGGGGTCTCTAAGAATACGAAGCGCATCAATCAAAGACGGCGTGAGTTACTTTCACTTTCCTCTAAGCTTTTTATCCTTTCTAGAGAACAAAAAGCAAATAGAACGGTGCAGGTATTCTCTTAAGGGGCTTAGGCAAGCTTGTCAATGGAAATAATAAAGGAAGCCATCTCAAGGCCGACCATCTTCAAGAATGAAAGCCCTCTCTCGATCGAGCATATTCCAACGAGGCTTCCCCATAGAGAGAGTCAACTTCGGTTTCTAGCTCAACTGTTCCGCTTCATATTGGAAAGACCGGGATCGATGAATCAGAGGGTACTGATAACGGGAAGCATCGGCACTGGGAAAACTGTGATGTCTCAGAGGTTCGGCCTCGATGTTATGAAGGCTGCGAGGAGCCGGAAGATCAATCTCCGCTATATCCATGTCAACTGTCGAGAATGTAGAGGGAGCTTATTCATGATATTGAAGCGGGTGGTAACAGAGTTCACTCCTGAGTTCCCTCAACGAGGTTTCTCATCTGAAGAGTTGATTCAGATTCTAATGGACGTATTGGACGATAAAGATGCGCATGTTATCCTTGCACTGGATGAGCTGGAAACATTGATAAGAACTGAGGGGTCGACCGCTCTCTACAATCTCACAAGGATACAGGAGAGCAGGCTTGGAGCTGCGATGCGCCTATCATTGATATGCATCCTGAGAGAGCCTGAGTACCTAAAGGATCTAGATGCAAGCACACTCAGCACTCTCCAACAGAACTTCATACAGCTGGAAAGATATTCATCAAGTCAACTTGAAGGTATTCTCAAAGATAGAATAGAACTAGCGTTTAAGGAAGGGGCTGTCCCTCAAGATACAGTCAAGTTCATTTGTGATCTCGCAGCGGCTTCTGGCGACGCACGATATGCAATAGAGCTTCTCTGGAGGGCAGGGAAGTATGCAGATGCTGAGAATGCGCGTGAGATGACGGCGGAGCATATCAGAAGAGCTGCTGGAGCTGTATATCCTACTCTTCGAGGAGAATATGTTCAAACGCTATCTCTTCACGAGAAGTTTCTCCTTCTTGCAATCTCAAGGCTTCTAGAAAGGTCGAATGCCGCTTACGTTAGCATGGGGGAGGCTGAGAAGGTGTACAAGATAGTCTGTGAAGAGTACAGACAGCTGCCGAGAGCACATACTCAACTCTGGAAATACATGGGAGGGCTGGATGCGAGTGGAATAATCTCAACCAAGAAATCTGGCAAAGGCTTGAGAGGCAAGACTACGCTCATCGGGTTGGCATTGGCTCCTGCCTCCGCTATGACAAAATGGCTGGAATCAACATTGGAGGTGCTCTACAAACGTGTCTCAACAAGAGCAGACTAAGCTGGATGAGATTCTCTCCTGTAGAGGACGCGTCCGCATACTAATGCTACTGTCAAACGTAATGGAATTAAACATCTCCGAGATCGCTAGAAGAGTAGGCCTGAACTATACCACGGCGAACAGACACCTGATAGAACTTGAAAACGCTGGCTTAGTTCAGCAGAAGAGATTTGGGAGGATTCGAATCTACAAATTTAGCGATGCAAACTCCAAAGCGCAAGCAATAAAGAGACTGGTCAAAGAGTGGCAGCCGAACAGGGCGTAGAGTGCGGAGTCCTGCTTTCTAATTTATAGGCTTGAGAGGTTATAGAATCCAATAATGTGGTATAGGTTGTTATGTTGACCTGTGTGAGCAACAAGGCTGAATTTGTTTCGATGCTAGAGTTCAGGTGATAAATGGTCTGAGGCGTAGATGATGAAGATACCGAACAGCACCTCTTGGCTGATGAGGCGTTTCATCTGTCGGTAGAAGATCTGTCTTATCGTTAGTCGTATCGTGTACTCACTGATAACCCTTATTTGTTTCCTCTATGAGTATATCCTTCTTACTTAGAGCCTTGCTCATTTCTCATCTTTCTGTTTCTTTGCTTTCGTTTTTCCTTTTCAGGTAAATATTCAAAGTAGTAGATCATGTTCTGAAGGTCTCTCTCAGTCATCTCTTTTCTCTCCTCCTAGCCTTTCTCCTTCCTATTAATCGCTTCAACCTCTCTTTAATTGCTCTGAAGAACTAAATCTCAATGACTTTCAATTCTACCATAGACCGATTGAAACGCGCGTTTCTGATTTTTGAATTCTACTATAGATCGGTTGTGACTGGTTCTCTGATACTGCTGCGGTATCCCCCTAAGGGGTAGATTTGCGTCTTCTCCTTGGGCATTCTTCTTGCCAAATGCTGCACCTCCCATCTCTGCTGGGGAATAGGTGATGAGCTGAGCGGACCAGAATCGATTTATTCCGGCGTCAAATGCTCCAAGACTTCACTCGCCTTCCTGTAGCTCGATTGATTGCAGAGAAGCTTGAAAGCCGTCCAGATCCATGGATAGAAGTAAGTTGAGTGATGCTTGCGTCGGGTGAAAGCTCATAAAAAATGATGCTTTTTCCTAAGACTCAGTCTTCTTCTTCTGAAGCTTCAAGGCTGCGTGAATCTCGGGATGAAGCCTAAACAGGTATTGACGTCTTCGTTTCTAAATTGATATCCCTTAAACCGATTTAATGGATATCTTTTTTGGAGAGTCTTGAGAACCCTCTTCTGAACAGCTTTCTTAGCCCGAGCGAGAGAAAAGCCTACTGGGAATGGAAACAGAGAAAAATTAAGGGCTTCTCCAGCTTGGGCCGTCAAAGACTTGGCGCTGAAATGCATCGATTCTCGCTCGCTCGGTTCATCATCTAATCCCAAGCAGAGACACAAATATACCCCCTAGGGGAGGGGGGGTGCCGCAACCATGTCAAAGTACCAGTTTCTATTGATCTGTGGCTGAACAGAAGCGAACTGTATGGGCGTTTTGAAAGTCGTACTTCAGACCCCCCCCACCTCCTGTTTTATGTAAATTCTTAATACGGGTGTAATACCTGGATCGACTCCATTTCATGAAAGTCAGGAAGAAATCAAGGTTTTGTAAGATCAGTACAGCCTATTGGGCAATCGAAAACAATTATGACCATGCTACTTTCCCGAGTTCAAAGCAGCCTTATCTCAAGACTTCCTGACCGGGTATTCCGCAATGCCTTAGCCGGTTAAGCCGTTGAGAGTGAGAGAATCTGATATCCATAAATTCCTTCACGAAGGTGATACTATGATGGAGAGAATCTATTGAAGAGAGTCTGCATAAGCATGTTTCTCAACTTTGACCGAAAATAACGAATAATCATAGCAGAGAGGAAGAAAGATGATGAAAGTACTTTCATTCAATTGTAGCCCGAGGATGGAGAAGGGCAATACCACTCTGATCTTAACTCCCTTCCTCGAAGGGATGAGGGAGGCGGGGGCAGATGTTGAACTCTTCTACACGAGGAAGCTCAAGATCAACCCTTGCACGGGCGAGTTCAACTGCTGGCTTAAGAATCCGGGCAAGTGCTACCAAGATGACGACATGAACATGCTCTACCCTAAACTGCGCGAGGCGGAAATCTGGGTGCTAGCGACCCCTGTCTATGTGGATGGAGTCTGCGGCCCGATGAAGAACCTAATGGATCGAATGCTCCCGCTCCTGCAACCTTTCTTCGAGCTACGCGAGGGTCACTGTCGTCATCCTCTGCGCGAAGGAATCAAGAATGGCAAAGTGGTGCTGGTCTCTAACTGCGGCTTCTGGGAAATGGATAACTTCGACTCGTTGCTTGTCCACATGAAAGCCTTCTGCAAGAACGCATCGAGAGAGTTTGCAGGGGCACTGCTGCGGCCACATGGACCAGAGTTAAGGCGTATGATGAAAATGGGGCTGCCAATAGACGACATCTTAGAAGCGGCGAGAGAGGCCGGTCGCCAACTCGTGGAGAATGGGGAGATGTCAGCTGAAACTCTCAAGGTCGTCAGCCGTGAACTAGTGCCATTACAGACGTATGTACAAAAAGAGAATACATATTTCGCACGAGCCGCCATTCAGAAGCTGTCGTAACTTGCAAATAGTGAAGACTTAAAACCTCAAACTCCAGTAATTGTCGCGGCCGATAGAATCTAGTGGAAATGATGCATATGACGAAGGCAATAGTAGTTTACGACACAAAATTCGGTAATACCGAAAAGATAGCGAAAGTATTAGCGGAGGGAATGAAGGGGCAAGGAGTTGAAGTTGACTGCATTAAGGTCGGGGAAGTTGAGATTAGCAAGCTGGAGGAGTACGATTTGCTGGTGATCGGCGGGCCGACACAGGGGTTCGGTATATCCAAACCTATGAAAGATTTTCTTGATAAGCTGGAAAGCGCGGAGATCAGCGGTAGGAAGGCTTTCGTCTTCGACACCAAGTTGAAGAGTCGATTCGCAGGAAGCGCAGGGAAAGGAATAGAGAACAGACTGAGGAAACTTCAAATGAGCATTATCAGACCTTATGCCTCAGCCATAGTCAAAGGAACGGAGGGACCCCTTGAAGAAGGCATGGAGGAGAGGTTCAAGGAGATCGCGAGCGAGATCGCAAAGCTAACACAGTAACCGATCAAATACTCGACGGCTAAGCTCTCGCATTCGTCTTTTCGGATAATAGAAGCCCGAAAGCATGTGCGCAAGATGATCGCCCATAAGGTTGAAAATCAAAAGCACTCAGGTGAACAGATATAGGCTACGACCGGAGAAATACGCTACTGCTGCAAATATCTATGCGGAGCTAGATGGAATGCCCAAGAAGGCTCAACATTTCAAAATGGTAGATATAACAGGGAAGAAAGAAGTGTTCAGAGAAGCTGTCGCTACTGGAAGAATAAAGCTGAAGCCCAGCACCATAACGTTGATTAAGGAAGGAAAAATTGAGAAAGGAAATCCTCTCGCCGCAGCTGAAATCGCAGCGGTCTTAGCTGCAAAAAACACAAGTCAATTGATTCCTTTTTGCCACTCAATTCCGCTAACGAGTGTCCAAACGAAAGCGAAGATCAATGATTCTGGTGTCGAGGTCGAGGCCCTAGTAAGAACGAAAGCTGGCACAGGGGTTGAAATGGAAGCCCTTTCAGCGGCTACTGCGTATCTGCTCACTGTCTGGGACGTAGTCAAGAAATACGAGAAAGACTCTCGAGGCCAATACCCGGAGACAGCGATAGAGTACGTAAAGGTTAAACAGAAGGTGAAAAGCTTATGAATGTCAGCTCAACGTTTGCTGAACACAAAGCCAAGGCTCCTCTCAAGCTCAGGGTATACGTTCTCACATGCAGTACCTCACGATATAGAGATGAACAATCTGGAAAGAGCGTAGAAGATCCATCGGGAGATATTATTGAGAATCATCTAGCCAAGGCAGGTCACACGGTGGCGGGTAGAAAGCTGGTTCCGGATAGTGAAGCTATGATCAAACAGACTTTAAGAGAAATGTTAAGCCAGAGAGATATTGACGCTATCATTGTAACCGGAGGCACAGGCATCTCTCCCAAGGACGTTACAATAGAAGTCGCTAGAGACCTCTTCGAGAAAGATATCCCAGGATTCGGAGAGCTCTTCAGAAAGATAAGTTACGATGAGATAGGGTCGCCAGCTATATTGACGAGAGCTGTAGCAGGAGTTGCAAAGTCCAAGCTAATATTCTGCTTACCGGGTTCACCTGACGCAGTCAGTAGAGCGATGGCGTCGCTGATAGTGCCTGAGATAGGTCACATGGTCAAGCATATTAGAGAGACCTAACCTTCTTGGCGATATTCATGATACGCGATAGCTACGGCAGACCGCTTACAAACTTTCGAATCGCGGTAACTCAGGAATGTAACTTAGAATGCTTCTACTGCCACAAGGAGGGGCAATACTACGCAAGTACTCAAATGGAACCGATCGAGATAGCGAAAATCACGAGGATCGCGACTGATTTCGGTGTTAGAAACGTCAAGATAACCGGAGGGGAGCCCCTACTGAGAGAAGACCTCAGTGAGATCATATATTTGATAAATCAACTCCCAGATATGGAAGAAGTATCGCTGGTCACAAATGCAAGGCTGTTGACATCCAAGAAAGCATTGGACCTTAAGAAGAGCGGTCTTGCTAGAGTGAACATTAGTATACCTTCAATTCTTCCTGAAACATACCGCCGGGTTACTGGGGGAAACCTGTGCGACGCCATCAATGGCGTAAGAGCTGCAATTCAAGCTGGACTATACCCTGTCAAGATAAATATGGTAGTTGTACATGGCGTGAATGAAGATGAGATCAACCTCATGATAGGTTTCTCAAGGAATTTCGGGATTACGCTTCAACTAATCGAGTTGGAGCCTGTCAATATCGATCGGGAATTGTACAAGCTTTATCACCACTCACTTGAAGCTATTGAACAGGACCTAGCTTTACGATCGACGAAAGTTGAATCGAGGCCTTTCATGCAAGGTAGGAGGATATATACACTCGAAGGGGCTAGGGTTGAAGTCGTCAAACCTGTAGAGAACACATCCTTCTGTATGCAATGCACAAGAATGAGGTTGACTAGCGATGGGAAGTTGAAGCCATGCCTCATGAGAAACGATAATCTAGTGGACATATTGACTCCGCTTAGGAAAGGCGAATCGGATGACTGCTTGCATGCAGTTTTCAAGAAAGCCCTAGAGGCGAGAGAACCTTACCATAAGGTAATTCCGCAATCGATAGACGTGAAAAGAAGAAAAGCTTAGACTGTCCAAACGCTTTGAGGCCTAGGAAAAGCTGATGCATTTTCTCTCTTGTCAATTATGAGCGTAGTAGATCTTGACGAGATCTTGGGTAACCTCATCTATTCTTCCGAATCCGAAACGAATCAGCTGCACTATTTGGTCCTTGGCTTCTTGCTTAAGGCCTTGTTCGCCGACTCCTTCAGAAATCTCCGCCGTCGGCATCACCACATTTACTCGTAAATTGCCAACTTCAGGAAGCCAGTGTATAAGTGAAGCATTCAATTTCCTAGCTTCATCATAAGGTTCGCTATGAAAACTTGCCTCAACTCTGTCTTCCACTATATTCTCGACGGTTACATTGAACAACTCCATGAATCTGACGACTTGGCCTTTTCTCAACGAGGCAAAGTCTTTCTTAGAAATAAGGAGGCGAGCTTCATTGTTAATAGGCTCTACCTCAAGCTTTCTATTTCCTCTCTGAGGGTAACTCGGATGTAAAGGAGGATTCGAAGTATAAGTTCTCGAAACTCCACTCACCGAAACGGGCACAGGGTCTTCAACATAGAAATACCTGTTTGCTCTCGAGTCGACTATCTTTCTATTCTGAGCGTAAATATTATCCCAACTCAAAGTAGCATCCACAGGTCTTGGACCGACCTCGATAACGATCTTTCTTAAGGCTTCTGAAGTTATCCCTCTCCTCCTCACCGCGATTAATGTCCCGAGTCTGGGATCGCTGAAGTCCTTCGCTAACCCCTCGGCCAATGCTTTGATAATCTTCGACTTGCTTAAGGCGGCTCCCGCAATCTTCAATCTCCCGTAATGGATAGCCTCAGGATAGCTCCAGCCCAAATGTGAATACATGTAGCGTTGTCTCACCGTGTTTGTGACATGCTCCTTTCCTCGAATGATGTGAGTTATACCCATCAAGTGGTCATCTACGCCGCATGCAAAATTGTACAGAGGCCAAACTCTATATCGGCTTCCAACTCTCGGGTGAGGGCTTTTTTCTGTGTCGATTATCCGCAGTGCAGGCCAATCTCTCACAGCGGGATTTGGATGCGCAAGATCTGTCTTCACTCTGACTATGGCGTCGCCTTCGTTGAAGGTTCCGTTGAGCATTCGCTTCCATCTGGCTAGATTCTCGTCAGCGGGCAAATCTCTGCAAGGGCATGGACGCGCCGCCAAGACTTTCTGGTTAAAATCCTCCTTCTTGCATGTGCATACGTAGGCTCCCCCTATCTGAAGGAGTTTCTCTGCATGTTCATAGTAGATCGGGGTTCGGTCGCTCTGAATGAACTCTTGATCCCATTCACATTCAAGCCATCTGATGTCTTCTCGTATGAGATCATAGTATTCGAGGACTGATTTCTTCAATCTTGGATCTGTGTCTTCAAACCGGAGGATGAACTTCCCCTTGTACATTCTAGCATAGTCATGCGAGAGAATGATGGCCCTGACAGAACCTAGATGAAGAACGCAATCAGGATTCGGCGAGAATCGAGTTACAATAATTCTATACTTATCTGCGTTAGGGAGGGGTGGAAGGATCTTGTGTTCCTTAATCCTCTCTTCTGCCAGTAGCTCAGGCCAGCTTTCTTGAATGATTGACCTCTGTTCAGCTACAGTATACTCATTTACCTCTTTCACGACTTCCGCCACAAACTTCATTACGTTTATTGCGTTCGGCTTGAGGTCTGGTCTTTCACCGAGGATTCTTCCTGTTACAGCTCCAGCATCCGCTTTCCCTTCGTGTTTGACAGCGTTCAGTAGTGCAATCTTGCGAGCGAGTTGTTTGAGATCTTCAGGCTTCGTCAATCGCTCCTCTCCATATTATCATGATGTGCCTCGAAGGGTTCTCCAGCATCTGTCCTTGGTACAGAATTTTCCCGTCAACGTCAGATTTCAGGTTTCTCAAGACACGTTCTCGGGAGACTGTTTGAGCTATCTTCTCTCCTTTCCTCACTTCCTCTCCCAAGTCGACCATGTATCTGACATGCCGCGCCCGAATTTCCTTTATGTAGACTTTTTCGCCTGCTTTAAGATGTATCGGCTCTTCTCCTGATATCTTGACTATTGTTGGATTTTTGATAGTAGAGTTGTTTTCGTCAACAATGTGTTCGTATGCTCGCTCATATATGGTTGGCACGTAGATCTCGCTAGTCTCCTTGATGCGGCGCGTCTCCATTAAACTAACTTCTCTTGGGACGAGTTTTCCTCCTTCTGTAATGATAATCGCGTTCAGCCTGTTCCTCTTAGGTAAGATTTCCTCCACTCCTTGAAAGTATTTGATGAAGATCTCTGCATCCCTCATTTCGTGATCGCTCTTTTCCTAGAAGAGATGTTCATTCGTCAATGTAGCTCCGTCACCTGCGCCGCTTCTTAGACTGTCCAATCCTGTCTCTTCTCGGATTCTCTTCTCCACAAGATTTCCATATTTTGGAAGCGTGTTCACGAACACCGATGGCCCTGTATCCATCGAGTACCACACTAGGGCTTCCTCCTTTGATCTCATATCAGTGACGGTCTCCATTACCCGTAAGGTCTCGGGCTTCAGCACGAACAGCCTTGAATCACCTGTCATTGTTGTCGCATGCAGGTTCAATGTATCTATCTCTGTCAACTCACATATTCTCGCAATGTCCCTTAGCCGAATAGCCTTCTTCATCTTGGCTAGAACTCCACGTAGATATCTCAGCCGTGCATCAAAAAATGGCGATGTTAAGGCTTCCTGATGAGCCATCTCAGTCTTAACCTCAGAATGGATTGGAACAACGATCATCTGCATATCTATGTCACCAGGTTTGGCCAACTGCTCGGCGTAAGAGAACCCCCTCTTCCGTGCATACCAAATCGCGTACCCTCCCACAAGACTCCTCGTCGCGGATCCTGTTCCCAATCGTACGATTTCACTGAGTTTTCTCGGCAAAATCTGAAGATTGAGAGCTCTAACTGCCGCTAAACCCAGTGATGCGAAGGCTGAAGCTGAGAAGCCCAGTCCTTTACCCTTGGATAGACTGTTCACTGAGGCGATTCTCGCTTTGACGTCTTTTTTTGCCAAAACTCTAATTGAATCGAGAACCGATTCGATTCTCTGTAGTTCTCTTATAGTCGGTTCTCTTCCATTTATCGTGATAACATCTCTCGTCAGATTCTCGTCGAACTGAATGGTCGTCTTCGTACTCAACTTATCTACGCAGACGGATATGCTGTCATGGTAAGGTAACCTAAGCTTTTCGTTTCTCAAGCCATGATACTTTATGAGCCCTTGGATTGCGTGAGCTGTAGCTGATGCTTTTCCCTTATCCACCAAGCTTTCGTCACATCAGGGGGCTAATCGATGACCCCAGTCACTCTCGCGAGTTTCTCTGCCGCCTCGCCTGTTAAACCAGTCTCTCCAAAGATTGTGTATCGATCCGATCTGATCTTGTGGCCCAGAGTCAACGCTTTAACGATATCTGACACATCCAATTCCAGCTCCTTGCTGGTTGTTGGAGCACCTATCCTCTGAAGAACGGATTTGACAAGTTTCCAATCTGCGCCATGCAGGTACGCGCACATTATGGTGCCAACTCCACACTGTTCACCATGCAGCGCTGGCTTCGTAGCGATTGCGTCAAGAGCATGACTGAAGAGGTGCTCTGACCCGCTGCAAGGTCTTGTGCTCCCAGCTATGCTCATCGCAACTCCGCAGCTTATCAAAGCTTCAATGACTGTTCTGATACCTTCTTGGCTTTTATTTCGAATCATCTGCGCGTTCTTCATAACTAGCTTCGCGCTCATTAAGGCTAGATCAGCTGCGTAATCTCCGTAATATTCATTCTTTATCTTGTGGGCGAGTCTCCAATCTCTAACGGCTGTATACTTAGCTATAATGTCTCCACATCCGCTTGCGAGAAGCCTGTATGGAGATTCAGCTATCAACTTTGCGTCGGCTAAGATAGCTACTGGAGCTTGTCCTTTCACAGAGTATGGCCTATCGAATCCCTTTATTGAAGCGTATGGGCTTGATATTCCGTCGTGGGAAGCTGTTGTAGGTATGCTTATGAAAGGAATCTTCATGTTAGCTGAACTGAGCTTGGCTACATCTATGTCCTTTCCTCCTCCAACGCCCAGTACGAGGCAAGGCTTTCTCTCAGCTATTCTCTCTTCAGCTAATTTCACGTACTCCATTGTTGATTGATGAACGATCGTGTGGTCTGATGAAAGTCCTACTGCAGCGAGCGATTCGATTACTCTCTTTCCAGCTATGTTATACGCGTTAGGGCCAGTAATCATCAGCGCTGTTCCATGAAAGCCGAGCCTTCTACAGGTTTCGCCGATTGTTCCAAGTATGTCCGTTCCGACAATCACTTCTCTAGGTAGTTGCATATAGTGAAATGCGAGACTCATCTCATCCACCTTTAATCAGGCGAGCACCGCTATGCCGACTAATGTTGAAATGACCATTATGAGGACCATTGATACTGCTACAAGTTTAGCAACACCGTACGTGAACTCCGTCAACTTACCGAAAGCTCCAAGTCCAAGAACCTTAACTTTGATTTCGCTGTTCGTGTAAGCTACTTCAGCTTCCTCCAGATTACGCTTCGCTTCATTAACTCCGCTAATAATGCGTGCCAGAATCTCATTTTCATCCGCTGCCTCACCTACCGGGTAATATCCCAGTCTTGCTGGAACAATTCCATTCACCATGTGAGTGTCCGTTGTCATCACTTCGCCTTCATCCACTCCGATATTCTGAAGTTCTCTCAACAGTTTTTCCCTGAGTCCTGCTTTCATATTGTTGCCGTCAATTGTAATATATGCTGAAAGTCCGCCTTGGGCTTCCACAAGTAGAATCGCCGCTCCACCTAATCCGATTCCTTGACTCAATCTATATGGACTCAGATCGACCTTCGAAGCTCCTATCTTGAAACTTGACCTACTCGTTCTTGAAGCATTTTCAATCGATCGCCGAGCAGTTTCGATTAGACTGTTTGTTTCGTTTTCAGTTATGGGTCTGACTTCGTTTATGCTGTTGTGTGCGTCTACTACCGCTATGTTATTGAAGTACTTGTTTGCCTCGAGGCCTATCAAGGACCCTACCTCCAAGGGAATATCCTCCATATCCCTTGGCGAAAGGGTTAAGGTTATCAAAGCGCAATCTCCGAAGACTTGGCAGCTCGCTTGTGCTAGTTCGCTCTTGCATCTTATGAAGCGGCTGGCCCCACCTGAGAAATCTGGCGCTTCAAGTAGACGCAATGCCTCCCTAAGAACCGTCTCATTCTCTTCTTGGGAGATAAGGTTCAATTCATGGCCCGATACTCCATGAGGAACCGAAATTACGGAGCCGGTCTTGCTCTCCAAGACCCTCTGAATCAGCAATGGGAGAACGCTACTTCCGACATTCAAGAAGGGACCTGGGTGAAAGTTCGATATCGTGATAATAGCTTTGGCCCCATGGCTGTTCTTGCCTCTAAATTGTAGGAGCGCGATGCTGACAGCCTCCCGGACGCCGAGTTCTTTCAGATAGTCTTCAAACATCTCGTTTCTACCATCAAGCCAATCGAGTAGGAACGCTCGGAAAATGCGGAGGGGGGAAGATCCGATTTTCATCAAGCCTTTCCGTTCGACGTAGATTATGATGACCGATGTCGAGATGAAGGCTACAAGCGAACTCAAGAATAACGCGGCCAAGCCGGTCATCAGAGGCGGATGCCAGAGTGCTACGCCTGCCAAGGCGCAAGCTAAGGGTTGAGAGACCGATGATACGACTTTCCGCCCTAACGTAGCTGTTGACATCGATAGCGTGGATATTGTTCGCACGGGAAGGACTATGAAGAAGCCTAAATAGAAGGGGAGTTCAGGGAAGAGAATTCCGTTTAGCCATCGAGAGGCTGCTCCCGCCGCAATCAAGACAGCTATCCATAGTAGACATGAGAAAAGAGAAAGGGCAAAACATCTCCTCAAATAGAAGAGAGGGTCTTTCTTCAGCACGAGAGAATGGAGAAGAAGATCAGAGACTATGCTGGGAATAGTGAGAACGACCATTCCGAAGACTAATCCGTTAATGAGTGCTTCAGCTGTGAACTCGAAAAGAGCAAATGCAAAGGCTAGACCTAGCAGATTCGCCATAAAGATTGAGGCTAGTATTCTCAGCATGGAGGGAAATGCAACTTTACGAACAATTTTGTAGTATGGTACAGTTCTCCTTATCTTTGCATGACTTGAAAACGTCATCTACAGAGTGCCTCGATGAAAGGCTTACTGCACTTTCTTAATCGATTGAATTACCTTCCCAATCTCTCTCGACGACCTCTCGATCAACGTCCCAGTCACAACTATGTCAGCCCCAGCCTTCACAGCAGAGATTGCAGCTTTGGGCGATCCTATCCCTCCCCCGACTATTAGAGGGATCTCGATCATTCGTTTCACATTTCTTATCATTTCAGGTGGAACAGGCTTCTCAGCTCCCGATCCCGCCTCCAAGTAAACAAAGTGCATCCCAAGATATTGAGCGGCTAAGGCGTAGATCCCAGCTAGTTCAGGTTTCCCGTAGGGAATTGGGCGCGCTTGACCTATGAAGCCGGCCGCCCCCCCGCTCTCGCCGACGATCAAGTAGCCAAGGGAGATAGCCTCTAAACCATACCTCTTGACCAAAGGCGCTCCTAAAGCTTGAGCGCCTGTGATGTAGTAAGGATTTGAAGAGTTCAGAAGCGACATGAAGAATACTGCATCTGCATATTGGCTGATTCCGGTGACATCGTTAGGAAACAGAATCACAGGTATGTCTACAGTCTTCTTAACTGCCTTCACTACCTTATCCAAGTGGTAGACCGAGGTCGAGGTTGAACCGCCGATCATTATTCCAGACGATCCGGCTGACTGAACAATTCTTGAGATCTCAGAAGCATTCTTAGCCTCGACCTTCTCGGGATCTAGAAGTGTCAAGTGGATGGCTCTCTCACTCTTCAATCTTTTCAACAGGTATTCTTCGACCGAGCCTCGCATTTTCTACAATGCCTCCTGAGAGAGTAGATCACAAACCATTGATGAGAAAAGAGCATGCTTTAATAGCATTTCAACCATGCGTCCTAAGTCAAGGCCGCTTGTCAAGTTCGCTAAGTCTTTCGCGCCGATAATCACGGTTTCATAGTGATCCAAGCCAAGTCCTCCAGCACTGTAAAGATAGGTATTAATGAGTTATTCCAGAACCCTATTAAAATGCCTTCAGTATTCGTTCACATTTCCGGCGAAAGCGTACGCAAACGCTTCATCTTATTTAAGAGGTCTGAAGGTTTTGGCGTATAGGTTGGCGCCTAAGGCTACTAGCGTGAATCCCCAGATAGCGAGAATCTCTACAGGGTGGCCGAAGTAGTACCAGTCCTCTATGAATCCTTGCAGTGATAATAGGTCTAGGAGCATTCCTAAGGCTACGCCACCGCTAATTAGACCCCACATCCGCCCTAAGATCCCACGCTGGAAAAAAACCAAGTTCAAAAAGGCGAGCGATAACAGGATGCTATCTAGAACCGTATAAGTGAAGTCCATAGCAGCCTCTAGCGGGTTAACGCTAAGCGGTCTAAAAGGGTTAACCGCAACTAGAGATGCTGCAGTCACAGCGAAGAACATGGCTAGCGAGACTAGCGGTATCAAATGCTTCAGCGGGTCTGACGTCTCACGCCATAGCTTCATGAACTTACCAGTATAGGACCAGAGGCCCAGAATCAAGAAGACTAAGCCTAGACTCCATACTATATCTATTTGCGATGGGTAAGGTGGCTCAACGCCAGTCGTCAGTGAATAAATTGCGGCGGCGAACTTTGCTACGAACCAGAGGGTGAAACCGATGACGGCGATCGAGAATGCTCTCTTCAACGGGTCTCCGAAGCCCCATCCGGACACTTTCAAGGCTTGGTGGAAGCTAGCTATGGTTATCGATAGGATAGTGATGTAGGCGACGGCTGATACAACTTCAGAGGGCAGCGCCGTTAGCCCAGCTAGTTTTATCATATACAAGGCCGTAAGTCCCGCCGACACGGCGACTATCGAGTAAGACTTACTCACCATGTTTTATCTGAACCGTCCCATAAAACAATATGAAAGTCTTCATCGCTTATGCAAAGCCTTCCTTGCGATGTCTACATAATCCTTGAATGAGAGGTCTTCTCCTTCCTTAAACTCAAGGCCTAGGCGTGCGTATAAACGCTTCAAGATTACTTCTTCCAAGGCATGAGCTGTCCAGCCGAAGATCTCCTCAAGAGCCCTAGAGAAATCGTCAAGCCTATCTGGCAACTCCTCCCTCTTAACGCCCTTGCGCACTTCAAGATGCTGGTAGACAGCTTGATGGAGCTCTTTGCCAAGCGCCAAAAGGCCCTCGTCTACAGCGTCGAGAAGCACACGGTTGAAGTCTGGCTTTAGTCGTCGCCTCAGATGCGCCATGTATTCTCTCAGCTCGATTTCTCGGAAGCTTTGGAGAGCGGTTGTCCTCCTGAAGACGTAGGTCATGGCGATGAAGCAGGGTATCCGTATGATGTCAACAGCCTCTGCGAAGCATCTGACGAGAAAGAACGCTTCAAGGTAACTGGACACCGCGACGCCGATTACGCCGATGGCGAACATTCTCAGGTCGCGAGAGACTGCTACGTTCTCAACAGCATAGCTCGCAAGCAGGAAGACAGCTGTCGGATAGACGAGGAAGGCGATGAAGCTGACGGAGAAGATGATTAGATGCTGGCTCTCAAATATAGGGACGTACAGGTCAGTGTATGATGTCGGGCAGCTCCTCAGCTCCACGTTGAGCGGAACGATCCAGTCTGAGATGAAGAAGATGAGAAGTATGGTCAAAAAGGATGCGAAGGGGAAGAACTTGACGGCGTCCGCGTAGATATCCTTCAACGTATATGACTTCGGCTTCCTGTAGATGACTGTGGCAGCGGATCCGACTGTAGCCGCCGCGAATAATGTCAATGAGTATATCAGCTTGATGGCGATGATCGTCGCCGCCTCATCAAGCGGCGAGACGCGTCTGACCAGCAGAACCATGTCGATCCCGATGAATGCGATGAGAGCATCTATGAGGAGGCGTTTCACGGCTTTGATGTGGGCGTACGCCTCTTGGAGACTTAAGACCCCTATTAGAACCGCTGTGACCGCTATGGAAACCAGACTGAGAAGGAGCGTAGCTAAATAGATAATCATAGCAAAATCCACTTTTCCCACATCCTCATAAGGGCAATGTCACTGACTTTTCTCTCCCGCGGTGACACAGCGTATATTTAACTGAAAACTATAAGTCCAATCGCCCCGAGAGGCGATGGTGCGTTGAGTTTGACTTGTGAGAACTGTGTTTTCTACTGGTGCATGAAGGAATTAATAGAGGAATTGATAGAGACGGGCGTAGAATCCGCACGCAGGCAACCTCGGACACAAAAGACATCTGCGAACAATGCCCACTAACCAAACCTGACAGAAACCACGCCCAATTCGGTAACCACAACAGCAAGAATGAAACTCATGTATCGTGAGGTGGAGAACATGCATGATTCTGTACTCAAGCTGAAGGTTACTCAACTTCACAGGATCACGGGTAGAGTTCCGCCTCTCGTAGATTTAGAGCAATTGCCAGATTGATCTTTTAGGATATGGTGGAAATTCTTGGACGATGAACAGGCGTTTCGCTCCTTTCTTCTCCTGTGCTTCGAAGAAACTATCTCCCAAATTCTGGGCGAAAGCATCAAGAAGGCTTTGCTTGAGTGTTTAGAAAAGGATTCAGGCCTCAAACTTTACGAACTGATCGGAAGGATCGACGTGCTTAACAGTTGCCTCGAAAGAATTTTCGGTAGAGGCGCTCTTGTGCTGGAGAAGATGATAGCGAAACAGATCTGCAGCAAGCTCAATATGGATATGCCCTACCAAGGCCTTGAAGTCGCCATCGAGCAAGCGAAGCAGACCTACATGAAGACTGCCCAAACTCTTTTCCTAACCCGGGCGTAAAGTCGACACCGACTGAAAGAAATCGACTTACATAAGCTTCAGAGCCTCAACACAAGCCAAAGAAACAAATAAAAACTATAGGATCTACGCCACTTTACTGGCAGCTACTCGATGTGCGTTGTATATTCTCTTGATATCTAGCACCATTCGAGCAAATCTTTGATCAAGCATACCCGCGGCTAATAGCATCTTAGCTGGTATCGCGAACAAATCCGCTATCCATTCAAGATTTAATATTACGATAAAAAGAACATTTGAAATGAAAAGAGTCATCCAACCAATTACAAAGCGATCAGCTATCTTACCTACGGACAACCTCAATTGAATGACAGCTATTGTCATAGTGCCGAAGAACGCGAAGGCGCAAAACATACGCCAATTTGAGGGAAATAGAAAGGTTGCAACAGGCAAAGAGATCAGTATAACTATAGCATAGATCTTATTCTGTTGGATTAAATTAGATGTACCTAGTATGAGTGGCACACCAAACATGATGGACAATGTGAAAACTTCGATATTGCTCCATCCATACCAAACTCTCAAAAGTATTTCAAAACCGTATATTATGAAAGCGACAGACCAAGCCAAAAGTGAGATAAATCTTGTCCTCTTTCTAAGATAGATGCAGGCAAGCATTAGTCCGATTCCTATCGTAAAAAAAGAATTGACCAAGCGAATAGCTACTTCAAATTCGAACAATGTTTTCTCATCCTAATTCTTTTGCAATAGATAAGACTAGGTCAAAATCTTCTCTCTTCATCTCAATTCTTATTACACGAGGCATTCCAGCCTTCCTGTTTAGAAACTCTGTAAAGGTTCCCTGAGGTAAAATGGTTGTTCTCAATGGGGTGTATTTCTGATATGTGCTCAGTTCAAGGTAGCCTTTGTCTATGTTGCATAGACTTTTGTGAACTTTGGTTAATAGTTCACTCTCGCTGTACTCTCCTCCAGGCTCAACATAAATGGCCAGATGCTCCATCCCATCAATTACTTCCAGTCTAGCGGTAAAGTCGTTTATCTCTATGTCTGCAGCCTTCAATGCGGACAAGATAGTCTTCTCGTCTATAATTGTGAAGTTGTGGAGAGAAATCTGTTTGAAAGCCCGCATATGGTATTTGAAAATTGGGAAATCGATTCCTAACAGATTATCTCCTTTCGAAATGCATTCGAATATATCCGGCATCACGTATCTGGTCAATTCGGACTGGAGACTAGTTACGACTAGCTGATATTTTCGCCCCACTTTAACCTGATCTAAAGGTGTAACTTCAGACTCGAATTTCTTCCGGATATCGGTGGAGACAAACTTTTCCTCGGGCAGAAATTCGCAGTACACCGTTCTCCAATCAAAGAATATCCCCATAGAGTGTTCAGGCGATGGAATGCCGCACGTCCCTGTTTCAGTCGACCCGTAAACTGTAGAAGGGTATACACCGGTAATTTCCTTTATCTTGTCTCGGAATTGATCCGCTGATGAGTCCATTGTGACAAATGCTTTCAACGGAATCGGTTTTCCAATTCTCGGATACACCAAGCTTAGGAATGTGCCGAGCGGCATCAATGCTATGTCTATTTTCTCGTAATTCTTTATGAATGCATCAACTTTCTCTTGGTATGGAGCACCCTGATCGAGAGGCAGAAAATTAAATTTTGTGGATAGGCTGAATATTTTTAGCAGTTCTGGAATTCTTGAAAACTCATAGAATCTGAATACAGTCAAGATTTTAGAAATACTGGGCTTCGCTTTCACCATGCGGTTCCAGGTTGCTGCCGCGTAGAAGGGAGGAGGGGCCAGATTTCCGTACATGGTATAGCCTTCCTCTATACGGTATTTCCCCTCATCGCGTGAAAGCGCTATTGCCGAACATAGACTAGCGACCGCCGAATTGATCTCTAGCGGAAGAGGATTAAGATACCATTTTGCTTTTCCCATCGAGCCTGTCGTTAAGGCTTTGGTGTAGTATTTTAGCGGATACATAAATGCTTCTTGCGTTGGGTTCTGGAAAAACTTACCATAAAGCGGGTAGGACGTTAATGGCAGGTCCTCAATTTTCGTTTCTTTGTCTACTCCGATCTCTTCTCCTATCGCTGTTTTGCTCAATAATCCAAATTTCTTCCTTAGCATTTTCTCCTGTTTTTCATGAACCCTTCTTTCATGCAGAAATCTCATCAGCGGCTCGACATTCACATATTATCACTTTTTATCTCGATTACTTCACGTGCTAGACTCTTGAATTTCTGCCATACCCATTCAATGTGGCTCTTGGGATAAATGAGTAGGATTAGGTTAGCACTCTCGTTGAATTCCGGAGCCTTGTAAGTGACTAACCTATACATACCTTCATCGCCAAGGTTGTGAATCAAGGCCGAGAAGTTGTGTAAGATTATGTCGAGTGGGATCCGACTTTTCTTAGCATTTTGCATTAACTGAGACAGGAAAACGCTGATATCCAATATTTGGTCGTTAATTTCAAATATCCTTGCACCAGATGATCCAGAAACGACGTTGTGAACAATCTCTGCGTATACAACAAATTTCTCAGTAATCAAATTTGAGAGATCTTTCTTGACAATGGTACGGTATGTGGATATAATGCATGTTTGAGTACGCTTTGAAATATTTCTCCTTGTTCTGTCGACTATCCAGGCGACCTCGTCTTTTCTAGTCGCTTTTTCAGATGGGTAGGCAATCAATAATATCGACGATTTCCTGACAAGAAGTTGCAAACCATATTAAATGAATGCTTAGAAAATAAAGCCTTATCGCTATTTTTCACTTGTCAATCTCCGACATAACAAGCATATCTATCACCGCTGGATTCCTTATACGAACCCAGAAAGACGGCTCTTTTCAAAATATGCGACTCACCTCTAAGCTATCCTATAGAGGATCAAGGTCAAAACCCACAAACAAAAGACCTAGAGCCTCCCCCAAGCAATAAACACAGCACAACGGAACGGCCATTTAATCCCACAAAAACCTGAATAAGATGCCGATTATCTTGGTTATTTCGATAAGTATAGCAAATCTCTATTAGGAAGCGGCGTTGCCTCAAGAGAATGGGACGACTAATTGAATGCTGCGAGACATCCCGGTTCTAAGCGAGTTGGCGCTAAGCGGAAGGCGTTCGGTTTCCTTGAGATAATTCGACCAATAAACTGTCTTATGATAGGCTTCGGGGTCGTCATTGGCGAGACTATGGCGTTGAACGGTCGCCTCATACCCATTCCTGCCTTGATTGGTTTCCTCGTCGCGTTTTTTCTGATGGCTGCGACCATGGTTCTGAACGATTACTATGACGTTGAGATAGATATGGTAAACAATCCTAAGAGGCCGATCCCTTCGGGGCTAGTATCCCCTCGTGAGGCTCTGTACTACAGCTTTCTGTTAAGCATAATAGGGTTGGTTTTCGCGGCGCTCACGAATCTTTCTGGTTTCACAGTCGCCGCATTCGCATTAGGATTGATGATGTACTATAACACCAGAGGAAAGAGAACAGGATTCCTCGGAAATCTACTGGTTAGCGTCTGTGTAGCACTGCCTTTTGTCTACGGGGGCATTGTGATAGAAAGCGTCAAGCCAGTTTTAGGCATCTTTTCGATAATGGCTTTTTTCTCAAATCTGGGCCGGGAGGTAACCAAGGGAGTGATGGACATCGATGGAGATGCTTTGAAGGGAATCAAAACAGTTGCCGTATTGCACGGTTCTTCAATGGCGTCTCGAATATCCGCGTTGTTCTTTGCTTCTGCTGTGTTGATCAGCCCAATTCCAATAGTATTCGATATGGTTTCAACTCTTTACATACCTGTGGTAGCCATAGCGGATGTAGGTTTCATTGCATCTTCAATACTCTTCGTTAGAGATCCTTCACGTAGAAACGCGAAGACCGTGAAGAGCTTGGCGCTTATCTGGATGAGTATCGGGCTGGCAGCATTCGTTGCCGGAAGCTATAGTATTTGAAGATGCTCAGTTTTACAGAACAGAAAACATTTTTACCTCACGCGATTCTGTATAGTAGAAGGAAGACGGCAACAATGAAAAAATCGAAAGAGAGAGCCCAAAGAGTAGGCTCTCGAGGAAAACGTAAACTTTCGAAGGATGCATTGTTGATGTTTCCTCACGAGATAGTTGGTGTTTTCGCTCGTCTTCCCAAGGTGTTTAAGAAGCTGGATGTAGATCGTCTTCTGGGCGATACTATCTCAAGGAGTATGAAGTGGCGCTACGTACGTAGAATGGAAACTCTTGGACTTGTTAGACACATTACGAAAAAGTACTATAGGAAGATCTATGACAATATCTCCGACTGGATAGAGAAAGACGTCGTTCCTAGAATTAGGAGAGCGGAATCACTAGAGTACTTGCAGATACACAAGAGCTGAAGTTACGCGGTTCTTCTTGTGAATTGAGCCAGCAACTCCTTTGCTCTATCGATTCTGATCTTTCTTTCTTTGACCATTTGATCGGCAATCTCGTCGATTAGATCTCCAGTTGCGCCGGCTGTCGCAGCAATATTCCTAGCGTGGAGTTTCATGTGCCCTTCTTGAATGCCTTCGCTTGCTAGAGCTCGCAGTGCAGCCAGGTTCTGAGCGAGTCCAACTGCGGCTATGACCTCTCCCAGTTCCGTAGCGGTCTTGACGCCTAAGATCTTAACTGCTATCTTTGCGATTGGGTGTACCGCTGTTGCACCACCGATCAGACCAACCGCCATTGGCAACTCAATAGTGCCAACCAGATCGCCTTCACTATTCTTCTCCCATGTCGTCAAGGGACTGTAGCGGCCTGTTCTCGCAGCGTAAGCGTGAGCGCCAGCCTCTACAGCCCTACTGTCGTTGCCTGTAGCCAGAACGACTGCTGTAATACCGTTCATTATCCCCTTGTTGTGTGTGGCGCATCTGTACGGGTCAGCTGCTGCGAATGCGTAAGCGTTCACAACTCCGTCAACGGCGTCCTCTCCTCCGATCGCCTCTTTTGCAATGGTCGTTCTTGCGCGCGCTAGTCTCTCAGTAGCCAAGTTGCTAATTATTCTGAGGTAGACTCTTCCCTCCGAGACCTTCTCTATTAAAGCTGCAACAGCCTCAGCCATGGTGTTCACAGCGTTGGCTCCCATCGCATCTCTGCAGTCGACGAGGATTTCCACAATAACCATTGAGCCGACAGCTGTCTCAATAACCCTGACTTTCAAATCCTTGGCTCCTCCGCCTTTCGACAAGAGAACAGGGTCTTGCTCATTTGCCTTTTGGAGAATTTCACCCTTAGCTGATAGAATTCTCATCCTCGCGCCAAACGGATCTGCAACTCCGACAACTTGGATTTGCCCTATCATTATCGGTCCTGTACTCGATGTGTTGAATCCGCCTCTCACCCTAGCCATCTTTGCGGCATTGCTGGCTGCGGCAACTACTGAGGGCTCCTCGATCGCCATCGGGATCAAGTAATCCTTCCCATTTATGAGAAAGTTCGTCGCGACGCCCAGTGGAATCGGCATAGTTCCAATAACATTCTCAATCATGCGATCGGCTTGCTCGAGTCTCAATGGTCCTGTGGACTGGAGAATGCTAACTTCTTCATCGGTAAGAGCTGCGAATTCCTTCACTATTCCTATTCTTTCCGAAGGTTTCAGATTATGAAACCCTGGAATTTGTGATGTTTTTATCATTTATCTCAGCCCTAAACCCCTATACCACATTAAATGGATTTCCGTCATTGATAATCAATGCGCAAGATTATATTAGCTGATTCGAGCTTCAGCTTTTCGTTCAACTCAACGTGAAGATTGAAAACCAGTTCTTGAGAGTGAGATTACGAAACTCCAGTTCTTCTAGCATACTCCTGAGCGTTAACGCCTCGTTGTTCAAGCCATTGACACAGTTCACCCGTGATCACTAGAGGCGCCCTCGTCAATTCGTTTAGATCTTTTGATCCTGTGAGGAACATCGCAGTTTTCAATTCTTCGATCAGTAGCGAAAGCATCTCACGCAGATTTCTTCTTCCTATTACCGCTGAACGTAGGGCAGGAAGAGCTATTCCCGCAGCCCTGGCTCCAAGCGCTATTGCTTTGGCTACATGAAGACCATTCCTAATGCCGCCCGAAGCTATTACAGTCAGCCCAGTTGACTTTGTAACTTCAATTACGCTAGCTGCGGTTGGAATGCCCCAGCTCCAAAAAGTCTTTCCAAGTCTTTCACGAATCTTATTTCTCATCTCTCTCGCTCTGTAGTATTCCACCGCAGCCCAGCTTGTTCCTCCAGCGCCAGCAACATCGATCCCATCAACTCCGGTTGTTTCGATAGCTCTTGCAACTTCTCCTGATATGCCTGCTCCAGTCTCCTTGACGATCACGGGCACCCCAATTTCATGAGCTATCTCTCCGATCTTGTTGAGACTGCCTCGAAAGTTTGTCTCGCCTTCTAGTTGAACCGATTCTTGCAGTGGGTTGACGTGAATCATAAGAGCGTTAGCGTCGACCATCTCTATGGCTTTCTGGATTTCTTCTTTCCCATATCCCTTTGTAAGTTGAGCGCACCCGAGATTTGCGAACACCATTGTGGTCGGAGCTTTCTTCCTGACGATTTGATAGGTATAAGCCAATCTAGGGTTCTCTACTGCCGCCCTCTGGCTGCCCACTCCAATCCCTATTTGGAAGCTTTCCGCTGCCTCCGCCAGAATTGCATTAATCTTTGCGGCTGAAGGGGTTCCTCCTGTCATCGATTCCAAGATTATCGGTGCTCTTAACTCAAACTCGAAGATTCTACACGTCAAGTCGATTTCATCCTTGTCTATCTCAGGTAAAGCCTTGTGAATGAGGTGCACGTCCTCGAATCCCGTTCCTCTCTGAGACTGTACTTCTCTACGCAAGGTCATCTCTATATGGCTCAGTTTTCTTCTCTCAGTTTCTCTGAACATGGGTTCTCAGCACTTAATTGTGATATGGTTACATCTTGTCAAGCCAAGCTCTAACGCCAAACTTGTCGATCTCAACGATGTAAGCCTTTCCGCCAGATCCTTCAATAGCGTCTGCAACTGCCTGCTGCGCATCTTTCTCCGTGAGCGCAACAATACATCCTCCTCCTCCAGCGCCTGTCAGTTTAGCTCCGAGAGCTCCCGCCTTCATCGACACCTGAACTAGGTGATCCAAACTCTGAGTCGAAACTCCAATCTTTCTCAGGATCTCATGGTTTGAAATCATCAGTTCTCCCAGAGTTCGAAGATCGCCATCTTTAATTGCGTCTACCGCTTTAGTCAAAAGTTCGCCGGCGTTTTTTGCTAGATGGGTGACGAAATCTCTCCGCTCCTCGAAGAGCTTCCTAACCTTCGCTACCTGCTCGCCAGTGGATCTGACCTTTCCAGAATTCCCTACCACTATCGGAAGTTGATGTCTCATGGATATGGATGCGAATCCTTTACTGGGCTTGTACAGAACAACTCCCCCATAGGTGGATGTTGTCTGGTCGATTCCGGACGGTTTTTCATGTATGCGTCTTTCAGGAATGAAAGCTAGATCGCAGATTTCCTCTCTTCGTAGCTTGGCTTCCAGTGACTCAGCGACGGCTGCGATTGTGGAGACCGCTGTTGCTGCGGATGATCCGAGCCCCACAGCGACGGGGATCTTTGAGTCAATTTCAATGTTGAAACCTGCGTTACGGCATTTCACGTGTTGGCAAACTGCTTCAGCCACCATCTTCAGAGGTTCGAGAACTCTCCCTGCGTCTTCGCCACCTCTTTCCACCTTGAACTCATCATTCTTGAAAGTTCCAGATGTGTTCAGTGACAGCGATCGTATGTAGATTGAGGAGTCTCCCCTTCTTTCAACGTTGACTTCTGAATTGAGGCTTATCGCCATCGCTATTGCCTGTTCACCTAGAACGACGAAGTGTTCTCCCAGAAGTATCGTTTTCGCTGGGGCTGTTGCGTAGGCCTTCATTTCGGCCACGTGTTGATTGAAGATAAAGTTCATGTTCTATTTGGAGATAGCAATCGAGGCATATCCGACAACAGCATCATAATCGCCGGTGATGTCTCCACTGGTCTTGTAATTCAGCAAATTCGCTTTGCTAGCTCCAAGTATCTTAGCGCACCTGATAGCTGAGCTTGCAGGTCCGTAACCGCACATGGATATGTTCTTGGATTCAACAACGTCTTGCAACTCTTTCTCATCGAGTTTCAGAATGGAGTCTATTGCTGTTCTATCCTTCTTTTCAGCTGATTTCTGAGGTTCATAATGGGTCATATCTGATGATGCTATTATAACAACATCTCTGCCTTCAGTTGCTTTAGCTATCGCCTCTCCAACTTCTACGCTCGTCCTCAAGTCCTGCATCATCATGCAGATCGGTACAAATCTAATCTCAGGTCTATACACGTATTGGAGAAAAGGCAGTTGAACTTCTATAGAATGCTCGAAAGCGTGAGCATCATCATCGACATCTACGATGCTTGAGTGCTCACAAATCAGATTCGCGATATCTGAATCTACAGACGATTCGCCTAGTGGAGTCTGCCATCTTCCTTCCGCCATTATGGATACTCCACTCCCTATTCCCGAATGATTTGGCCCGAGTATGATGAATGCTTCAGGCGTCCCGTCGGTTGCCAAGCTGTCGTATCCGCTTGCTGCCACAGGTCCAGAGTACATGTACCCTGCATGCGGGGAAACGAGAGCAACAATCCTCCTTTGACCTTTAGCTGATGCCTGAGGGAGGTGTCTCGGACCCAGCTCATGGAGAAAACAGTTTCTTATCTGCGCCTCTAATTGTGACTTATTTCCGGCGTAGAATGCTCCCGCTTGTGCTGGCCTTCTGACTTTCAAAGTTCACCGCCCGGTCGAGGAGATACTGCTGCCAACTTGGTTTCAAAATCATCAACGGTATATGATATACTGCCATCAGCTGGGATTTCTCCCCTCTCACGGACCACTTGCCGTGCAAGGAGCCAGTAGGCCATCGCTAATGCTCTTCTCCCCTTATTATTCACGGGTATGGCTAAATCTACACCGCTGAACACATTATCGGTGTCGCATAAAGAGATCACAGGTATTCCAGCTGACGATGCTTCTCTTATCGCTTGCCAGTCAGCTCGCGGATCAGTTGCAATGATCGATTGTGGTTCAGCGTGTTTCGGTTGAAGAGGGTTTGAAATGAGTCCAGGCATGAACCTTCCGACGATCGGTATGCAATGTGCGACTTCGCAAAATCTCTCCACAGGAGTCTTCCCATAAAGTCTGGAGGAAACAACCAAGACTCTTGATGGTTCAAAACGAGCGATAAACTTTGCAGCCAACCTTATCTTCTCATCGGTCTTTCCAATGTTGAGAATGAAGAGTCCGTCAGGTCTAACGCGGAAGATGTACTGTTCCATGTCGCCCGTCTTTATTCTTGTGCCTATGTGAAGTCCTGCCGCTAGCATTTCTTCCAGTGGAAGTAGAAGATTCTCTGCCTTTGGCATTATCTCCTTTTCTTCAGTCGCCATTGAGATTTCCTCTAGACTTTGATGGAAGCCATCTTGGCTCTGTTGCCGAGAGCTTCCTGTATTCTGGAAAGCTCATTTATCTTTGCCACTCTTTCTCCTCCAACCACTCCAGTCTTAATTATCGGGCACTGGAATGCGACAGCCAAATGTGCGAGTACCGGTTCTGGCACATCTCCTGACCTATGTGACATGATGGGAACATATCCAGCAAGTTTCGCTCTTCTAGCGGCTTTGTATGCGTCGGTCAATGTTCCGACTTGATTGGGTTTTATTATGGTAGAGTTTGCGGCCTTGTGCTTCAAGCCTGTTTCAAGTCTCTTGATATTCGTTGTAAACAAATCGTCTCCGCATACCAAGCAGCCTTTCGCTCTCTTCGTTAACTCTCCGAAGGCTTCGAAGGCGTCTTCACGCAATGGGTCCTCAACGTAGATCAAGTCATAGTCTTCAATCAAATCGAGAGTGAAGTCAATCTGCTTCTCTTCTTCTAGACGCCTTTCATCCCTCTCGTAGACGTACACCTTCTTTTTCGGGTTCCACAGTGTTGAAGCGGCCATATCAAGTCCCAATCTTACCTCAATGCCCATATCGTCTGACACGGCTTCGCAAGCTTCCGACAGTAGTTCAAGCGCTTTGTGTGTCTCAAGATTTGAAACCCAAGCTCCCTCATCTCCCTTTCCCCCCACTGAGGCTCCAAACTTAGAAATCAAGTTGGGGACCTCTGCGTGAACCCTTATATTTGCTTCAGACGCCTCGATCGCCGTATTGGCTTTCGTAGACAGTACCAGGAATTCTTGGATGTCTGTTCTCCTTCCCTTTGCATGCATTCCTCCTCCGATCACATTTCCTAGAGGGAATGGAATTTCACACGTCAATGTGCCTGAGAGGTGTTGAAACAACGGAATATCTTTCGAGGATGCTGCTGCTAGGGAAGTAGCGACTGAGACCGCGTACGCGGTGTTTCCGCCTATCTTACTAAAATTGTCGGTTGAATCAGTTTCATGCAGAATGTTGTCAATAGTCTCCTGTTTATCAGCGTCCATTCCAGTCAATTCAGGAGCTACGGTTTCTTTCACCTTCTTGACGGCTTGATCGACTCCGCCAGGAGGATATGATTGGACTTCCCATTTGCCTTTGCTTGCGCCGGCTGGCGCAGCTGCTCTTCCAAAACCAGTTTGAGTCACAATATCGACTTCAATAGTTGGGTTCCCACGACTATCGAAGATCTTTCTAGCTCTTACGTCTTGAATCAAAGTTGGGGCGCTCATTCGTATGCCTCACAATGTTTGGTTCCTCTTCTTGGCTGAAAGCTCAGCAAACTTGAGGAAGTCATCTATTATATCAACGTGGGAGATGAACATTCTTCTACAACAGTACCTCTTAAAACCGAGGTCATCAAGTATATGATTCGGCTTTTCTCCCTCCTTGACTCTCCTAGAGAATTCTTCCCACTTGTCTCCTATGACTCTCCCGCAGGTAAAACAGCGGACAGGAATAATCAAAGCAAATCCTCCAAGACTACCGATAGGACTTCTGTCGTCTCCGTCGAGCTCCGGGACCTCCGAACTTCTTTGGTTCTGTATGTCTCGGGTCGCCTGCCAACATGGTTCTATCATAGCTCAACAGCATTCGCCGTAGTTCACTACTCTTCGTCCACTCGACCAAGCCTCGAGCGATAGCCATTCTTGTTGCCTCGGCCTGTCCCATCACGCCTCCGCCTCGAACGTGCACTCTTATGTCGACGCCTTTCATTCTCTCTCCCGCTACAACCAGAGGTTCCATCATCTTCATTCTGGCGGCTTCAGGCGTAGTCAGTTCAACAGGGTATTCATTGACAGTGACTCTTCCTTTGCCTGGCTTAACGACGGCACGAGCTATCGCCGTCTTTCTCTTTCCAGTTACAAGCAGAATTCTTCTTCTTTCACTCATGCTCTGTATAGCGCCCCTATCTCTTTAACGATCTCCTCTAATGAGACATATGGCCCTCGAAGCTTTGACACTTCCGCTTGAGGTACTCGCATCGTTGCCTTCCCGATCAACTCTTCGGGAAGACCGATGTAAACTTTAACTCTTTTATAGGCGTCTTTCCCGTGAGGTTTCTTCCACGGAAGCATTCCTCTGACGACACGCCTTATGAGGGTGTCAGATCTTCTGGGGTGAGTCGGGCCCTTTTCGAGAGAACCCAAAGTCCTAGTTCTCAAGCGAATCTTTACTCTTTCGAGAATCCTTTTCCTTCGACCGGCTATCACCGCCTTTTCCGCGTTGACGACTATTATATAATTTCCTTCAAGCGCTTTCTTTGCAACATGGCTCGCCATTCGGCCCAAAATAAGGTTAGATGCATCTATGACGATCGGTTCCTTATCCATTATCTTTTCATCTCAATAGTCTTATGCTTGTTCCGCTTGGGTTTTCTTTCAGCGCATCGAGAATCGAAACGCATTTGCAATCTGCTCTTTCGAGTTTCTGCTTGGCTTGAGGCGAGAATCTGAAAGCAGCGACGGTCAATCTATGGCGGGCCGTTCCTCCTCCGAGGACCTTTCCGGGGATCACTATCTTCTCTCCTTCAGCCGTATTCCTCATCAATTCAGCCACGTTGACTATCACTCGAGAACGCTTCGATCGACTCAGAAGTTCGGCGACTTTCCTCCAAATTGGTGCATGATGTTGTCGCGCCATTTTTTCTAGTTCTACAATTAGTTCTTTGAGTTGTGGATTGACGGCTTTAGATTTCATCGATTTCCCTTCGCTTTCATTTCTCCAGCGCTTTTATCTGCTTGGATAGGAGAGTGGACTTCTTGCCAAGTAGGGTTGCTGCTTCCCCTAGAATTTCTTCAACAGGCATCGAGCCCGTCGACTCAACGTAGAATACAAATGTAGTATCATCCCAGTCTATTGTTATCGGGCTTGGTTTCATTGGGCAGTGTCTTACGCAGTCTGTGCAGAGTGTACAGTTCATCTCGTTCTTAACAATCAGTTTTGATCCTTCAATGGCAAATACGTTCCTCGGACAGAATTTCACACATTCTCCACATGCGTCACACTTCTTCATGTTCACCGTGACACGTGGCTGATACTTGTAAGCGCATGCTGACACAGGTTGCCATTTCGCATGTTCAATACCTCTTCCGAGCCTTGCGTAGGCTTCTAGCTTCAATTTCTGTCCGGGTGCAAGCTTCACTATTGGGATCTTATCTACAATGGGCTTCACATGAGGGTCCTCGGACTTTAGATCGCCGGAGTAGACAGTTATCGTATCATCTGTAGCCTCGGCCTCTAGAGTGAAAGATACTCTACATTTGTTACAGCCGAGTTCGCTTTTGCAGTCGCATTCATCAGGTGAGACATAACCCTCAGTGTCGCTGGATAGAGGAATCAATCCGAGGCGATGGGCAAGAATCTCATCGTACATGACGGAATTATTCTCAAGAACTATAACGTTTTCAATCGCCATAGTCTCAACCTCACCTATCATCGCTCTTCTCAAGGCATTAGCAAAGGCAGGTGAGACTTTGCTTAACGTGAATCTAATTGAGTTCTCATCTCTTTCGATGACTTTGACTTCCATATCCCTGTCATCCTTCCAACCGGCTTTCAAAGCAAGAAAGCCAAGTCATTACTTATACTTTTCTATGTCAGTTAAGCGTGTTTCAGCAGAATCTAACTTCAAATCGTGTTGCAATTCTTTATTCAGGCACTTTCTTCATCCTTTGCTCGAAACTAAAGCGAAAGGAATATCTACAGTCTCCATTCAATACTAGTAGACGCTTCAGCAAACTAGCGGTATGAGACGCCTTCGGACGGAAATGAAATGTCAGCATACAAGTACATGTCTAACGCATGGCGGAAGCCAGCTCAATCCTACGTCAGAGAGCTAAGTCGCCAATTAGCCATAGAATGGAGAAGAGAACCAGCGATAACTCGAATTACCAAACCGACGAGGCTCGATAGGGCCAGAAGACTTGGATACAAAGCTAAGCTTGGATACGTGATGGTTCGAGTCAGAGTTAGGAAGGGCGGAGCGAGAAAGCCCAGACCGGTATCAGGTAGAAGGCCGAAGGCGATCGGTGTAACCAAGTTTGTTCGAGCGAAAAGCCTCAAGCAGATTGCGGAGGAAAGAGCGGCGAAGAAATTTCCGAACCTTACAGTGATAAACAGCTACTGGGTTTGGGAAGACGGAAGAAATACGTGGTTCGAGGTCGTTATGGTCGACGCAAAATACCGATCGGCTTAATATGATCACTAAGCGAACCTAGCTTTCTGTTCTTACACAAGATTTGTGCGCCGACCTATACAATACGGAGTAGCCTACGATCAACGGAACCTTGGAAGCTGTATTTCAGAGCTGCGCGAAAGTCAACCGATAGGAAACTAATCGTCAACGACAAGCCTCAGGGCGCATTATTTGATCCTGAAAAGCCTTAAGGATTGATAGATCTTTGGATAGATGGAATACTTCACCGTAAAATTTGACGCCTTGAAAAACGTTGCCAGAATCGCAAAGCTCGAAAAGCCGCCATCGCGCAACTGGATCTCTGCCGCATCTGTCTCATACATGTTCCCCCTCCCCCTCTTAAGGCTCTGAGAAAAGAGGGGTGGGGGTGTGTGTCCCTGCGACGCTGTGTCTGGGGTGATCTAAGCGGCCTTTGCAGCCGTCTCCAAATCGTTAAGCTCAATCTTAGTCTTTCCATCTCTTTCAGCTGGATGACCGGCTGTAAGCAGAATGCTGAAGCTTACGCGTACGTCACCGGCGAACAAAACGACGGCGATAAGATCTTCCGAAAACGAAAAAACCGCTAGTACATTAAGAATACGCTTAGATTTCCCTCTCATACATTTGAACTATCAGCGAATGGCGAAACTTGTTTTGTGCGTAAGTTTTGTCAACCTGGCGCGTTCAACCTTGACAAAACTCTTTGAGGTTTACCGTAACTTCTTCGAACTTTTGACAGCCCGAATTCTTGGTCAGTTGAAGAGAGAGATGATTGACCAATAGAATTTCTCTATGCCTGGTATAACCAGCTGAAACAGTTGCTAAGGCAGTGTATGTTTCTCACAGATTCTTTGCGAAACTACAACCTGTTCGCGGTCGAGGAAAACATTGTTGAAGATTTCCTTGAAGTTCTTGAAGTTTAAGTTGTTAGATCTTTCCTCCTCCTTTGAACGGTCTGCCCAGACGATTCTTTGCTGTGAGAAGATCCTCCTATACGCTAGGCTGGGCGAGATGAGGCCCGGGTTGAACTCTGTATTTCTCAGAGACGGCGAAGCGATTCCAGGTTGGGAGCTGGCAATGTCTCCGCAAATCCCCTCTTTTTTCTGTTGACCGAGCATGATCTTCGAAACAACTTGAGATTTTCGGATGGGCGCTCACTAACCTATTACTCTTAAGAGTAGTACTATCTAATTCAGTAGTATTTATCAGTGCCGAAAGCTCCATCATCTATCAGAGTTGGAGCCGATGCCGTTTGTTGGACCTTGGGAGGTCGCTCTTATACTTGTAGTCCTTCTGATCCTATTTGGACCGAAGAAGCTGCCTGAACTTGCCAAATCGATCGGCGACGCAATAAGACAGTATAGAGTGGCAACAGAAGCCCCTTTAGCTGAACTACAGAAGATAACAGCAACCCCTGTGAGAACTGAATCAACGCCTGCTACAGCTAAAAGTGATGAGCTACTCCTCGTTGAGACTGCTAAGAAGCTTGGTATATCGACTGAAGGAAAGACGCCAGAGCAGATCTCGAGTGAGATCGTGGAAACTACCAAGAAGAAAACTGAGACGTAGAACCTGCAAGTAACTCGGAGGAGAAACTTACGGGAGCTAAAGTTGTGGCAGGGGTTAGTTCAACTCGTGCTGCCTTGACTATTCATTAATTCTGCATTTCTAAGGCTGTACTGGTCAGAAATAGTCCGCTTACAAGCCCATAAAGCGACGGCCAACCCGTACCAAGTCTTCTGTAAGTGACAGTGATGAGAGCGAAATGAAGTCTGGAAGTAAGTCCAAAACTGCAGAGATGACTTTCTGGGAGCATACGGAAGAGCTTCTAAGCCGACTCAGAATAATACTGGTAAGCGTTTTTATCGCGGGAGCGGCCATCGGTTTTCTTCCCGTGAACCCGGCGACTCTTCTCGATCCTCTCGCCATTACATATACCCCCATAATTTCTGTGGTGATGCGGTGGATAGAGAGAGATCTACTTCCGAAAGGTGTAGTGCTTATTGCTGGAAGCATAATGGACACCGCTGAGATTTATTTGATGATGTCGGTCCTTGTAGGCGTGATAGTTTCTACTCCGATAATAGCCTACGAGTTATACGGGTTCATCAATCCAGCTTTGCTTCAGACTGAAAGAAGATACATGGGACGGTTCATATTATCCTTTGTAGGCCTCTTCATCGCTGGGGCATTCTTCGCCTATAAGATCATAGTCCCGATAACCCTCATAGTAATGTTGTGGTTTGTCTCCAGTTCAGGCGCGGCTATGTTCATACCGATCGCAGACTTCTTCAACATGGTCATAGTTCTGGTAGGCGTTGTCGGATTGTTCTTCACTTTTCCTGTCTTTTTCGTACTGCTCGTCCAGTTCGGTATTTTGAAATCAGAGTATTTCACCGTACACAGGAAGCCCATTTACGCAGTGTTCATCATTCTAGCGGTTGTCTTAACTCCTGACCCGACACCGATAACCGACATACTTCTTCTCATCCCTTTCATATTTCTCTTTGAAACCACTGTCTTTGTTTCACGTCGCATTGAAAGGAAATAGACGAGGAAGATATGTCGCATCTTATGTTTATCCGCATGATCTCTTAGGGGGCTAACGGTAAAGGCAATGATGATTGAAGAGCTTTCCAGCTATGTTGAAGTGACGCTCATAGCTTTCTTGGTTAACGTGATCCCTGCTTTTGCGCCTCCTACATGGATTGTACTCAGCCTCTACGAAATAAACAATCCACAGTTGAACAGTCTGGCCCTCGCATTTTTCGGAGTTGTCGGTTCTGTTGCTGGAAGATTTGTTATGTATCTCTACTCGAAGGCGCTGGGAAAACATATCCCTCAGAAGCATGCTGACAACCTCGACTACTTCAGGAGATTAATAGGGGACAAAAAGCTGGGACTTTTCTTCGGAACGTTCATTTATTCTTTAGGTCCCCTACCTTCTAACTTCCTTTTCATCGCCTCCGGTATTTCAGGCATGGAAATACTGCCAGTCATCGCGGGCTTTGCTCTTGGAAGGGTCATATCTTATGCTTCCCTTGCGTACGCGTCATCAAAAGCATTTGTTTTCTTTAAGTTCCTTGGAGTAGAAAATGTGAGACATGCGGCAGATTTGCTTGGCATAGTCGGAGCGGTCTCTATAGTCTTCATAGACTGGAGAAAGGTGCATGAGAAGACGAAAAGGAGAAAGGATGATGACGGTCTGCAAGCCTAGAATTATCAACATTCGGATTTACACATTTACTCCTAGGCGGTCGGCATCTCCGGCTTCATCCGGGTCTAGGAAGGCGTAGAATACACGTCTGCGCTCGGGAGGTTGAAGCATGGAGGAGACGCTCGTTATCTTCTGGGTTGCCTTTCACGGGATAGTTCTCTTCTTCCTTCTCATAGATCTGCTGTCTCGTGGAAGGGCTCCTGAAGTTGCCTTTAAGACGGATCTCATGTGGAGTGTTATCTGGATAATGGTAGGGTTATCATTTGGAGTTTACGTTTTTTGGCACTACGGATATGGGGAAGGTCTGAAATATGTAACAGCTTACATTGCAGAAAAATCTTTGAGTGTCGACAATCTATTTGTCTTTCTAGTGATATTCACTTATTTCGCAGTCCCGTTCGCTCCACAGCACAGGACTTTATTCGTCGGCATTCTCGGTGCTATTATCTTTAGAGGTACTTTCATTTTTCTAGGAGCAGCTCTTCTAGAGCGCTTTCACTGGATGGTTTATGTTTTCGGTGCAGTTGTCATATACTCGGGATATAGGCTGGCCAGAGGGGCGGTAGAGAAGGTCGATCCGGGAAAGAATAAGGTTGTCAGAGCAGCGAGGAAGTTCCTGCCAATACACACAGAGTATGTCGGTGGCGAGTTTATAACAAAGAATAATGGCAAGATCATGTTCACTCCATTGATAGTTGTGCTACTTGCCATAGAGACCACTGATGTTGTATTTGCATTTGACTCAGTTCCCGCTGTTCTGGCGATAACAGGGGAGTTCTTTACAGCATATACCTCAAACATAATGGCGATACTCGGCCTTAGAGCACTTTACTTCGTCCTCGCGCGTGCTATGCTACAGCTCAGATACCTGAGCAAGGGCTTAGCCATAGTACTCTTCTATCTTGGGACAAAGTTCATAGTGACGGCTCTCGGCATAGAGGTACCTACCATTATATCCTTGGCTGTTGTTATGAGCATAGTCTTGGCATGTGTATTAGCCTCTCTTCTGGCTTCTAAACGCAAAGGGCACAAACAAGATTCAAGCAGGCCGTAATCAGTCTAGGAAGATATCGCCCCGCAAATCCCCTCTTCCTATTTTTTGATGAAGACTAGAGTTGGACCACGGAGTATTCTAGTCTGTGGGTTGTCCGGTTAAGTTCACTTAGAGGTCATAAAGGACTAAATAAAATTCTCAGGAGCGTAGCCCTTGCGCTTCAGCCTTCACGAAATCATATGATTGCCTCATAAGCCTAATGGCCTTGTCGATTTCGCTCGGAATGGTAAGGTTGAAGGCTTTTTCGACTTCGCTTAA